>Ga0180007_10000113_pt1 | contig 143987 bp, 139 predicted proteins | sample MM_PC_MetaG_FD_121122 | JGI IMG/M metagenome (GOLD analysis project Ga0180007, IMG submission 121122) | Groundwater microbial communities from the Aspo Hard Rock Laboratory (HRL) deep subsurface site, Sweden - MM_PC_MetaG | ecosystem: Environmental > Aquatic > Deep subsurface > Groundwater...
ATATTCAGTAATCTTACTGCTTCAATTTTAAACTCTTTAGCATATCTACCCCGTTTCTTCATCGAACACCTCCTTCGGGTATTGTACCCGTTTTATTGTGTCCGTCAAGTCCGGGCTAGCTCAACCTGACCCCATTGCTTTATTTTGGAAAAAATATAAAATTAAGTTTGAGAATTTCCAAATAATATGATAATATAATTTCCGAACCAAGGTAAATGGTTCGAAAATAATAAGTATTAGCAACATATTGCAAGTAAGCATTTTACATTAAAAGCATGTTATTTTAATGGTTCGGAAGGTTCGGAAATGGAGCACAAAATGAATACTGAAAAAATCAGAAAAGATATAGAAACAATAAGAAAAAAGAATCCGGAATTTATAACAGTAGCTAATAAAGAGTGGTATGCTTTATTTAAAGATGAAATAAGGAATTCTATAGCAATAGAAGGGGTTTTTGCTAATAGAAATGAACTATTAAGAGTATTAGGGAAAAATGAACGCGCGGATACTGAAAAAACAGCAGCGATTCTAGGCTATTTTGAAGCCGCTAGTTCTATGTATGAATATGCCCATAATCAGTATAAAGAACAAGAATTTATTTTGAGACTATCAGATATTAAACAGATTCATACCTTAATGATGAGATATGAAAAAGAAGTCGGGACATATACAGGCGATTTAGGGGAGTTTAGGCGTGGTGATATTGAAGTAGCTCAGGCAACATTTAAACCAATAGACGCATATTATATAAGGCCTGCGATGCAGCTTTTTACAATATGGCTTAATGCTAAACTCAAAGAAGATAATATTGATTATTTGAAGCTTGCTGCAATAAGCCATATATGGTTTGAAACAATTCATCCTTTTCGGGATGGAAATGGAAGAGTCGGAAGAATATTGCTTTCTTATGTACTTATTGGAAGCGGATATGTCAATATTGCGATTAAGGGGATATCAAAAAATGATCGCAATAATTATTATGATGCGTTAGAATCATGTGATAGCTGCTTTGAGAAAATAAATAGAAAGATTGAGCGGAGTAAAAAACTTTCTGTTGCAGAAGTTGATGCGTATATAGACATAGTTGATTTTTCAATATTTGAAAAAATACTGAAAAGTTGTCTAACCCAAGCTGTAAAAAGTCTAAAGAAAACTAAAAAAATTAGCTTAGGGAAAGAAGCTGTGCTTTCATTGAAAGAATTATCTGAAGCATATGACTATTCTCAAGATTATCTGCGTAATTTGATTAATCGAAAACAATTAAAAGCACATAAGCAAGGGAAACTTTGGTATGTAAAAGTTCGTGATATGCAAGAGTATGTTCAAAAGATAAAAACTTCAAAATAAGAAAACAATGTTTCCCTGAATGCTGAAAGTTATAGATATTGCCAAACAAGCTTATTAAGGGGTTTAAAGTTTTAGGCATATTATTCTTAGATTAAACTAGGAGGGTGTTCTTGAAAAAGTTATTAATATTGTTGTTGATAAATTTTTATCTCTTTATATTCAATTCACCTGTGCAGGCAGCTAATAAAAAACAAGTTGTATTATACACTGCATTGGATCAGATATTTTCAGAAACGATTATCCAGGATTTTGAACAGGAAACCGGGATAAGGGTAAAAGTGGTTTATGATACAGAAGCTGCAAAGACAACAGGGTTGGTAAACCGTTTAATCGCGGAAAAAGACAATCCCAATGCTGATGTGTTCTGGAATAATGAGATCGCCCGGAGTGTTTTATTAAAGGATAAAGGAATATTAGCTGCTTATAAATCTGCTCAGGCAAAAGATATTCCTAGCCAATTTAAAGATAGAGACGGTTTTTGGACAGGGTTTGCGGCTCGAGCTCGGGTTTTAATCTATAATAAGGATATGGTAAAGGCGGATGATCTGCCTAAATCTATTTTTGATTTAACTGATGTGCGATGGAGTGGTAACTTTTGTCTGGCTAATCCTTTATTCGGCACAACAGCGACGCATTGTGCGGCCTTGTTTGTGGCTTTGGGCGATGAAAAAGCTAAAGCTTATTTTCAGGCTTTAGCCGATAATCAGGTTGTCATGGTTTCCGGCAATTCAGTTTCCCGTGACCGGGTAGTTGAAGGGGAATTAGCCTTAGGTTTTACAGATACTGATGATGCCTGGGTAGCGATTACTGAAGGTAAGAATGTGAATATGATATATCCTGATAATGGAGGATTGGGGACATTACTTATTCCCAATACTGTTTGTTTGATAAAGAATGCCCCACATCCTGATGAGGCTAAACAGCTGATTGATTATATATTAAGTAAACAGGTTGAAGAGAAACTTGCCTTTTCTTCCAGTATGCAGATTCCCTTACGAAAAGGTATTAAAAAACCAAGTCATGTGCCGGATTATGATGCGCTATCAGTAATGGATATTGATTTTGAAGCAGTGGCGCATAAATTAAACCAATCAGGTGAATTTCTAACAGGACTATTTCTAAAGTGAGTTTTATCCCTAAACCAATAATTATTCTCTGCGCGATTTTATTTATTATTATTGTGCTTGGTCCAGTATTACTGATATTGGCTGAGACCTTTACTTCAATGGATAATCTTGCTCAGGTTTTTTTATTAAACAGCCGTCAAATAAGCTTGTTTGAAAACAGTATGCTGGTGGGACTGAGTACGGTTTGTTTTGCCTTGGTCTTGGGCGTGGGATATGGTTTTTTGATCAGCCGCACTGATATTCCATTTCAAAAATTCTTTTTATTCTCCGGATTAATCCCTTTGTTTATGCCTGCGCATATAACTGCTATTGGCTGGATAAAACTGCTAAATATTTGCGGCTTAGCCGGAAATACTTTTTTCTACAGCTGGATCGGCGTCGGCTTTGTGCTGGGCTTAGCATATTTTCCGTTTATTATGCTTTTGACTTTAACCGGTTTAAATTCAGTTGATAGTAAATTAGAAGAAGCCGCGGCTTTGATCCATTCTAAACGTCATGTAGTTAGTAAGATTACTTTGCCTTTGGCTTCGGCTTATATTGCTTCTGGCGCAATTCTGGTATTTGTTTTTAGCGTGTCTAATTATGCTGTGCCTGATATGCTTAGAGTCAATACTTATCCGGTTGAGATCTTTGTTCAGTTTAGCGCGTTTTATGATACCGCTAAAGCAGTGTTATTAGCGGTGCCTTTGATTGCGGTTTGTCTGCTGTTGGTATTTGTTCAAAGATATCTTATGGCCAATAAATCATATATAAGCTTAAAAGCGCAAAACAAACAGAAAATGTTTTTTAAATTAGGAAAAGGTAAAACCATAGCAGTATTATTTTGCGTTTTGGTTTTTGTTTTATCAGTGGGATTGCCGATGATTATGTTGATTATTGGCGCGGGTAACCTGTCGACTTACGCGGCGGCATTTAAAACTGCTTGGCCGCAAATCCGGAATAGTTTGCTGTTCTCATTTGTATCAGCAACTTTTATTTGCTTGATTAGCTTTCCTTTAGGATATGCACTAGCCAGAGCAGGTAAGAAGACTCGCTTGTTTATTGATCTTTGTTCAATAATTCCTTTTGCTATTCCTTCGGCAATTTTTGGTGTGGCAATGATCCGTTTCTGGAATAGACCTTTTACGGCAATTATTTATCAGACATTTCTGGTTTTGGTTTTTGGATATACTGCCAGGTTTTCGGCTTTTGCGATCAGGGCAATCAGCGCTAATATTTCTCAGATTCATCGTAATTTGGAAGAATCAGCAGAACTTGCTTGCCAGTCATGGAGCAAAAGACTGCGTATGATTTTATTACCCTTGGCCTGGCCGGGGATTTTAGCCAGCTGGGTTTTATGTTTTGCTTTGTGCCTGGGAGAACTGGGAGTGACATTATTGGTTATACCGGCAGGTGAGGCGACATTGCCGATACGCATATATACATTAATGCATTATGGCGCGCATAAACTTGTCTGCGGCTTATCAGTGATTTTAGTTTTAATTATCATGCTGCCGGTTTTAATAGTATATTTGTTGTATAATAAATATAAGCATAAACTTTTAATCAATGGAGAAATATGATTGAACTAAAAAACATCAGCAAATCTTTAGGTAAAAATAAAATTCTCGAAGACATTTCTTTTTCAATAAAAAAAGCCGATAAACTGGTTATTCTCGGTCCTTCCGGCAGCGGCAAGACAACTATTTTAAGGCTGATTGCTGGTTTTGAGGCTCCGGATCAGGGGCAAATATTGTTTGATGGAGAAAATATGAACCAGATTGTTCCTTCAAAACGTGGTGTAAGTATGGTTTTTCAGGATTTGGCTTTATGGCCGCATATGAGTGTTACAGAGAATATAGCATTTTGTTTAAAGGCTAAAGATAGTAAAGCGAAAATAGCCGAGATGCTCAACACCGTGGGATTAGAGCATAAAGCTAAGGCTTATCCTCAGCAACTTTCCGGCGGAGAAAAGCAAAGACTGGCCTTGGCGAGAAGTCTGGTTTTTAGTCCAAAGATACTTTTGCTTGATGAGCCGCTGAGCAGTATGGATCCTTTATTAAAAGATGATTTAAAAAAACTGATTCTTGATTTACAAAAGAAAACACGGATAACCATGATCTATGTTACTCATGACCAAGCTGAGGCAGCACAGATCGCAGAACAGGTTATTTTACTGCATCAAGGTAAAATTGAGCAAAAAGGCACATTAGAAGAAATTCGGAGTAACCCCAATAATCTATTTGTAAAAAAATTCATGGGAGTAAAGTAAAAATGATTTATTTTAAAAATAATAAACTAATCATGCTTGTGCTTATTAATATGTTCTGCTTATTATTTTTTACAACTGTTGTTTTTTCCCAAACTAAAGCTCAAGTATATTCAACATGGGATACGCTTGAAGTCGACACTTGTGCCACTGCTTGGCTGATCAAGAATTTTGTGGATAAAACCGCAATATTTAAATTTTATCCAAAGGGAGATATAATTACCGAGGGCATTGCTTTTGATACTCCGGATGCTGAGTTTAGAAGAACCGGCGAGTTTTGCGCATTTGAAACTGTAATCAATAAATATCAAATAACTGATCTCAAGATAAAGGAAATAGGTAAAATTATCCATGAAATCGAAATAAATTATTGGGCACATGATTCGGATTTAAGGCTGCAGGAGCTTAAGCAGAATGTATCAGCAGCAGTACAGTCAGCAGCAAGTCCAGAGCAGGGGATTGAACACTCGTTTCTGATTTTCAATAAACTGTATGCGGATTTATCAGGAAAATAATAAAGCTAAAAGATTGGCTGAATAAAACGATTAAATATCTAGCGGATAATTATTTAACATATAATAAATAAACCAGTTATATCTATAATTCTCTAAATATTCAGGTTTAATCCTATAATCTTAAAAGCAGCGATTTAGCTGCTTTTTTTACTGCCTTGACTGTAGGGGGTAAAACAGGTAAAATAAATGCCTAACCTAATGAAAGGCAACCATGTATATAAAAAAAGATCTTAAAAAATATATTGATGATTTATCTTCCAGCAGCTCTGTTCCGGGTGGGGGCAGTGCTTCGGCTTTGACCGGAATATTAGGCATGGCCTTGGTATCAATGGTTGCTAACTTTAACCAGGATAAAAAACTTCAAGCGCAGCTCAAGCAGCTGCTGATTAAAAATGAACTGCTTAAAAATAAGATTCAGGTTTTGATTGACCGGGATGTGGTGGTATTTTTAAAATTGCAGGATGCTTTAAAATTACCTAAAGAAGCGGCTAAAAGATTTGATATTACCCAGAAATGTTTTAAAGACGCAGCAGAAGTACCTTTTGAGATTTGCCAGCTTTGCTTTGAGGCGGTTAACTTAGCACAGATAATTGCTAAAATCGGCAATGTGCATTTAATCTCAGATACCGGCGGCGCAATTTATCTGTTAGTCGCTGCATATAAATCAGCAGAACTTAATGTAAAGATTAACTTAAAATATATTAAGGATAAAAAATTTGTAGCTAAGAAAAAAGCGGATATGAAAAAAATGCTGAATAATATATTGAAAATAGAAAAACAAATTGTTAAAAAAGTTGAAGGGTGCTTGTAGATATCATGGCAAATTTATTGCAAGGTAAAACAATAGCCGAAAAAATTAATCAGCAGGTAAGTCAGGAAGTTGTCCATCTGCGTGATAAATATAAACTCCAGCCAATGCTTTGTGCTATTCAGGTGGGCGATGATAAGGAATCAACTTTATATCTTGAATTCCAGGGTAAGGTCGCTCAAAGATTAAATATTGGTTATCTGATTAAAAAAATGCCCAAGCAGACAACAAAACAGGAATTAATTGTTTTAATCAAGCAGCTGAATAATGATCCGCAAATAAACGGGATTATTCTCCAGTTGCCATTGCCGGAGCATCTTGATCCTAATGAAATTAGAGGTAGTTTGAATCCAGCTAAAGATGTCGAAGGTGTACATCCAGAAAATCTGGGCAATATTATTTTAAAGCGCAAAGGGTTTGCCCCGTGTACTGCTTGCGCGGTTATGGAATTATTAAAAAGCCTGGATATTGATTTGTATGGGAAAGAAGCCGTGATTATTGGCCACAGTGAGATTGTCGGTAAGCCTTTAGCGATTATGTTGCTAAATGAACTGGTAACCACCACGGTTTGTCATATTGCCACTGGAAAACGGGGAGTTTTAGCCGAGCATGTTAAACGCGCGGAAATTTTGATTGTTGCTGTAGGTAAACCGAATTTAATTAAAGGTGATTGGATAAAACCCGGGGCGATTGTAATTGATGTGGGGATAAATTGTATTGATCAGAAAATTGTTGGTGATGTTGAATTTGAGCAGGCTGAAAAAAAAGCGAGTTTTATTACTCCGGTTCCCGGAGGTGTCGGACCCGTGACCGTAGCTTTGCTAATGCAAAATGTGATGCAGGCAGCTAAAGCGCAATTAAATTTAGATGGAGAGTAAAATGAAACATTTGATTATTATTGGAAATTCAGCAGCAGGACATAATGCGGCGATAACCGCTCGGGAACTGGATAAATCTTTAAAAATTACAGTGATTAGCGATGAAAAAGCCGGAGCGTATTCGCGTAATTTACTGGCCGGCGTTTTAGGGAATAATCTAAAATTTAAAGATATTGTTTTTGCTGATGAGAATTTTTATGAACAGAAAAACATTCAGTTTGTATCTGGGAAAAAAGTCGACAAAATAAATACGAATAAAAAATGGGTGACTTTTATGGATAAAACCCGTTTAGTTTATGATGCTTTGATTGTGGCCAGTGGAATGAGCATGTCTGTGCCCAAGTGTGTAAAAGGCGCAGCTAAGCACGGAGTGATTGGATTTCGCAGTATCAGCGATTTAAATGATATTACACAGCTTGTGCCAATTTCCCATACTGTATGTGTCTGGGGCGGAGGACTTGCCGGATTACAGGCAGCGGCTGCTTTGAAAAAGAAAAAAATGGAAGTTAAGATTATTATCAGTGGTAATAAGCTTATGCCTGAGATGCTAGATGAAAACGGTGAGGAGTTTTTGAAAAATAGATTAGCCCAGCAGGAAATTGAATTAATTTCAGAAAAAAATATTGTCGAGATTTTTGGCGATAGCGATGTAAAGGCCATTAAGCTGGATAATGGTAAAGTCATTGCTTGTGATATTTTAATTGTAAATACAAATTTTCTGCCGAATACTAAATTTCTCGATGAGTCTGGTTTTAGTTCTGAGGCAATAAAACAGGGATTGGCTGTGGATGTTTTTCTTAAAACGGAAATTCCGAATGTTTTTGCCGCGGGTAATGTTTTGGCAGTATCAGATAAAATCCTAGGATTAATTGATTATCCTAATTCTTGGTGTAGAGCAGCAGAGCAAGGAAAGATTGCCGGGACTAATGCGGTTGCTTTTTTGCAAGAAAAAAATGATTTAAAAACAGTATATGAGCCGAAAATCGCAAATATCTGCGAAAGCCAGATATTTGATTTGGCTGTTGTTTGTTTAGGAATTACTTTAAAACCCGATGATCAAGTATTTGAGGAATTATCTTTTGTCGACGAAGAAACAAATGTTTATAAAAAGATTATTTTCTGTGATTCGAAAATAGTGGGTTTTGTTGCTGTGGGTAATATTGCAGACCAAGATATCTTTGCTCAGCTGATTGAGCAACAAATAGATATTAGTCAGATTAAAGATGATTTGATTGATCAAGATTTTAATTCCGAAATGTTAAAGCAGCTGATTGATAAGCCTTGCGCTGTTTAGCAGTTGTTGCCTTAATTATCGGAAATATACTATTAATAATAAGGTCGTGATGTTAGCTGAAAAATTTGAACCAATTATCGTTGAGCTGCCTTTGCTGCAAATATACAGCCGCTTGGGTTATGTAAATAATAAAACTCACTTGTCTGATAAACAACGAAAGCAAATAAATGCTTATATTTCTCAGGCAGAGGCCTTGATTGAGTTAAAAGGGCTGGCGATTATTGTTGGTATAAATAAAGTCACTGAATCGGAAATTACTCTTTTTAATAATTTGATTTTAAAAAGTGATTTACTTGTCAAGTTACTATTAAATTCAAGCCAAGTTCTATTCATGGGCGCAACTAGCGGAGAAACAATAACTAAGGCTATTAGCGAGAATTCAGCTCCTGAAGGTGATATGACTCAGGCTGTTGTGTTTGATGCTGTGGCCAGTGAAATGACTGATGCTGCTTTGGATTGGATGGTGCATTATTATAATAATACAATGCGCCGGCAAAATAAAGCCTTGACCAAACGCCGATTTTCCGCTGGCTACGGTGATTTTGCTATAGAAAACCAAAAACTAATTTATGATATTTTAAACATGGATCAGTTGGGTGTTAAAATTACTGATAGTTTTTTGCTTGTGCCGGAAAAATCAGTTACAGCGATTGCGGGTATTGAGCAGATTACAGATTAAAGAGAAAGCTATGTATAAGAAAAATAAAATTTCTGATAAAAATAATAACAATATTATGGATATTAAAAAACTGATCAAACGAAAACTTTTGATCTTAGACGGTGCGACCGGGACTCAATTGCAAAAGCTGGGCATGCCTCAGGGAGTATGTCCTGAGATCTGGGCAATGGAAAATCCGGAACTTATTCAAACAGTGCATAAGAATTATGCTGATGCCGGAGCAGATATTGTTTATACTTGTACGTTTGGCGCAAATCAAATCAAACTTGATCAATATGGTAAATATGATGCGCGGATTGTAAACAAAAAACTCGCTGTTTTGGCTCGCAAAGCTGTTCCGGCTAATGTTTTAGTTGCCGGGGATATTGGGCCAACAGGGAAATTTGTTGCGCCGTTCGGGCCTTTGGACTTTGAAGCAGCGGTTAATATCTTTAAACAGCAGGTCAAAGGATTGCTGGATGGCGGAGTAGATCTATTTGTTATTGAAACAATGATGGATATTCAGGAGGCCAGAGCTGCTTTGATTGCTGTGCGCGAATTAACTGATAAATTCACGCTTGTGACAATGACTTATGAAAATGATGCTAGGACTTTGAACGGGACTGATCCCGTCAGCGCTTTGATTACCTTGCAAAGTTTAGGGGCTGATGCTGTGGGGAGTAATTGTTCCTGCGGTCCAAAACAAATGCTGGAAATAATCAAAACAATGAAACCATATGCTAAAGTGCCTTTGGTGGCCAAGCCAAATGCCGGGATGCCGCAATTAATTAATGGGCAGACCGTATTTAGCATGCAGTCAAAAGAATTTGCCGGCTTTGCTGCGAAATTTAGCGCAAATGGCGTGAGTTTTCTCGGTGGATGCTGCGGGACAAACCCGGAACATATTCAGGCGCTTAAAACAAAAATAACTAAAAATAAAATAAAGCCCATTGCTTGTGCTCGTAAATCAATCAGCGCGGTTAGTTGTGCGCGCAGTCATTTGCTGCTTGATTTGGCTAAATCTTTTTCGATTGTCGGTGAGTGCATTAATCCTACTGGAAAAAAAGTTTTGCAGGAGGAATTACGCGCCGGGAAAATGGGTTTAGTCCGCGCTTTGGCAAAACAACAGCAGGAGCAAGGCGCGAAAATGCTCGATGTTAATGCCGGAGTTGCTGGGATTGATGAGAAAAAAACATTAACTCAGATGATTAATCTGTTGAGTGTTAGTTCTGAGCTGTGTTTGGTTATTGATTCATCAACCGTTGAAGTAATTGAAAACGCGCTGCGGATTTATCCCGGCCGAGCTTTGATTAATTCCATTTCCGCTGAACAGCATAAATTAGATAAATTACTTCCGATTGCCGCAAAATATGGAGCAATGTTTATTCTTTTACCTTTAAATGATCGAGAAGTTCCTGAGAAGTTTGTCCGCCGCAGAGAAATCGCTTTGCAGATCTTTAAACAGGCACAAAAGCATGGGTTTACCAAAGACGATCTGGTGATTGATGGTTTATGCATGACCATATCTTCACATCAAGGCGCAGGGATTGAAACCATGAAAACAATTGAATGGGCAGCTAAGGTCTTTAAAGCTAATTCAATTTGCGGATTGTCGAATATTTCTTTTGGCATGCCCAGACGTTTGCTGATTAATTCCACATTTATGGCAATATTAAGAAAAAAAGGCATGTCCATGGTGATCAGTAATCCTTTGCATGAAACTGAAAAATACAATAAGCCAGCGGAAAATATATTGTTGGATAAAGATAAAAACGCGACTAAATATATCAAATATTGTCATGATTCTGAATTAAAATTAAAAGGATTGAAATTAAAACCCAAAGCAATTGAGAATTTATCGCCGAAACAAAAAGTCGCTGCCGCGATAATCGAAGGCAATAAAGAAGAAATAAAAGATTTGGCCAAAGCTGCTATTCTTGCTGGTTGCAAACCTCAGGAGCTGGTGCAGAAGATAATGATTCCGGCAATAAATCAGGTGGGAGATTTGTTTGATAAAAAGCAATTCTTTTTGCCTCAGCTGATTGCCAGTGCTCAAGCGATGAAAACTGGTTTTGAATATTTGGAACCTTTGCTGAAAAACGGCCAAGCTGAAACAGCAAAAAAAAATGTAATAATTTTAGCAACCGTGCAAGGGGATATTCATGATATTGGCAAGAATATTGTTGCTTTACTCTTAAAAAATCATGGATTTTCTGTAATTGATTTGGGTAAAGATGTCAGCGCGGAAAAAATCATTAAACAAATTAAAAAGCATAAAAATCCAATAGTCGGCTTATCGGCATTAATGACAACAACCATGGTGAATATGAAGCAAGTTATTGATTTGGCCAACAAACAGGGGATCAGCTGCAGATTTATTTTAGGCGGTGCCGTGATTACTCGGGGCTATGCTGATTCTTTGGGAGCAGCTTATGCGGGTGATGGCGTAGAAGCAGTGCGCGTAGCCAAAAGCTTGAGCAAATAATCTAACAGAGGTAATGATGAAAACTCCGATTTATAAACAAATCTCTATGAAAAATTCTTTGGTTAATACTGTATTAATTCCCACAGCCAAAGCTAATCTGATTATTGTTTCTGCTGCTCAGGGTTTTCTGATGTGCGGTTATCTTAATATCGATGTTGCTGAAAAACTTGGCGATGCTGCTTGTATTGTCAGCGGAGTTTCTACTGTTGAACAGCTTTTAGCCAAGCCGGTTGTCAAACTTACTAAACAGGCTGAGCAATTAGGTATTTGTCTGGGAGATACTGGGCAACAGGCATTAGAAAAAATGCTCTAAACAATTATTTATTATTAAGACTTTCTTCCCGGAACTAATCAATTGAAATGCGTGTACATTTTTGCTATACTGTTGAAAGGAAAAATGTTATGGAAAAAAATAAGTTAACGGTTTTAGATATTATAAAAATGAAAGCACAAGGCAGGAAGATTTCTTTGCTTACTGCCTATGATTATCCCATGGCTTGTCTGCTGGATGAGGCGGGGATTGATATTGTTTTGGTCGGTGATTCTTTGGGTAATGTGATTTTAGGGCAGGATTCGACTATAAGCGTGACAATGGATGAGATGATTCATCATACTAAGGCAGTGAAAAACGGTATTAAAAAAGCGCTATTGGTCGCTGATATGCCGTTTATGTCATATAATGTGAGCATTGAACAGACAATTATAAATGCTGGAAAGTTTTTAAAACAAGCTGGTGCTGATGCGGTAAAAATGGAAGGCGCAAATCCTGCTGTATTGAAAATGGTCAAGGCAGTAGTTGATGCCGGGATTCCGGTTATGGGACATATTGGCCTGACTCCTCAGACTGCGGGTGCTTTGGGCGGATTTAAAGTTCAGGGAAAAGACGCTAAAGCAGCGAAGCAAATTTTGGAAAACGCTTTGGCTTTGGAAAAAGCCGGCTGCTTTAGTATTGTTTTTGAATGTATTCCAGATGCTTTATCTGCGCTTATAACTAAAAGGATATCTGTGCCTACACTGGGGATCGGGGCAGGACCTTATTGTGACGGACAGGTACTGGTTATTCATGATATGTTGGGCTTGACGCAAGGATTTACTCCGAAATTTGTAAAAAAATACGCTGATCTGGCAGGAATAATTAAAAAGGCAATAGGGGAGTTTATTCAGGAAGTCAATAGCAAACAGTTTCCAGATAAACAACATTCATTTACAATTAAACCTGAGGAATTAAACGATCTTTAGCTAAAGCTTTAAAGGGGGATAAATGGAAAATTTATTTTTCGATCCTGCGCGCGAAATGCTGGAAAAGATAATTAGTTTTGTTTCTTTGAGCATGGTTGCTTTGCTGGTAGTAGTTATTGGCTGGGTTATTGCGAAAGGTTTCAGAAGTCTGGTTTCCCGGGTTTTGAAAATAATTAAGTTGGATAAGATCTCGGCAAAAGCGGGGATTGCCCGCTTTTTAAGTAAAGGCGATGTTAAATATAAATTATCCGATTTAATAGCTTTGATTGTTTATTGGCTGTTGATGCTGGTGGTGATCATGATTACAGCCAATGTTTTGGGTTTAAACAGCGTGGCTGATTTAATGGATAAAATTGTACTGTATATCCCGAATGTTTTAGCAGCAATGATTGTTTTGGTAATCGGTGCTTTGTTTGCGGTTTTTTTAAGAAAAATTGTGGAAACAACCGCGAAAAATGCCGGGCTTAGCCATGCTAAAGAAATGGGCATGCTTACACATGCGATTATAATTGTATTCTCCGTGATTGTTGCTTTAGAGCAATTGAAAATCGGAATAACAGTACTTTCTCAGTTTATCACGATTATTATTGGCTCTATTGGTTTGGCTTTGGCTTTAGCTTTTGGTCTGGGATGTAAAGACATTGCCGCAAGAAGTATGGAAACTTTTCTCGAAAAAACAAAATCGACAAACAATAAATAACCATAAAATTTAAGGTAAACTATGCGAGTCGTTATTGTTGGCCCAGGGGCAATGGGATGTCTGTTTAGCGCTTTATTTACCAAAAAAAAGCAAGCAGAAGTTTGGTTATTAGACAATCAACCCCAGCGAGCTAAAAAGATAAATAATCAAGGGATTATTGTTGAAGGCCTAGGTCAGACTTTTAACCAAAAAGTAAATATTACCAGCCAGATTAAAGATATTCCCCCAAGTGATCTAGTGATTTTATGCGTTAAATCGTATGATACCGAGAGTGCAATAAAGAAAATTAAACCTTTGCTTTCTGGGGATACAAATGTATTGACTTTGCAGAATGGTTTGGGCAATATTGAAATGATTGCTGAGATTGTGGGCAAAGACAAAGTTTTAGGCGGAGTTACTGCTAATGGGGCAACTTTGCTGGGAGATGGGCATATTCGTTTTTGCGGACAGGGAGAAACCGTAATTGGCAAAGTTGACGGACTGTTAAGTGTGCCGATGCGCGGCATCAGGGAAATATTTAATAAGTCCGGATTCAGTACCAGATTGAGCAAAGATATTAATGGAATTATCTGGAGCAAGCTGATTATAAATGTGGGGATAAATGCTTTAACTGCTCTTACTCGTTTAACCAATGGGCAGTTGATTGAATCTCCCGGAACAAGAGAAATTTTATCACAGGCAGTAACTGAAGCAGTAAAAATTGCCAAGAAAAAAAGAATTAAATTGATTTATGATGATCCGATTCAAAAAGTGGAATCAGTTTGTAAAGCAACGGCAAGCAATCTTTCATCAATGCTTCAGGATATTTTAAATAAGAAGATAACAGAAATTGATTGCATCAACGGAGCGATTGTTCGCCAAGGCAAGAGTTTGGGTATAGCCACTCCAGCAAATCTAATCTTGACTGATTTAGTTAAAGCGATTGAATCCGTTTATCTGCCAAAAAATTAAATAAGAAAGAGAGGATTATGAGTAAAAGAATTTTTATTGCCGCGACTCGGCAGGATAGTGGGAAAACAACTGTTAGTTTAGGCCTGATTTATTGTTTAAAAGAAAAGTTTAAGAACATCGGTTTTATTAAGCCGGTTGGTCAGCGTTATTTTATTGAACAAGGCTATAAAATTGATGAAGATTCGATTTTAATTGAACATGTTTGCCATATGAAGGCTGGACTTAAAGATATGAGTCCGATTGCTGTTGAGCGCGGATTTACGGAAAAATATATTAGACATCCGCATAAGAGCGGTTTGATTAAAAAAATTAAAGAAGCTTATAAACAGATTGCCAAATGTAATGAGCTGGTTATTATTGAAGGAACTGGTCATGCCGGTGTCGGCGGAGTTTTTGATTTGTCTAATGCTTTTGTCGCCAAACAATTAAAGAGTAAAGTGATCCTTATTTCTTCTGGCGGAATCGGTAAGCCGATTGATGAAATTCTCTTAAACAAAGCTTTGTTTGATCAAGAAGGCGTTGAGATAATGGGTGTTATTATTAATAAGGTTTTGCCGGAAAAATATAAGAAAGTCAATGAATTGGTCCGTAAAGGCTTAGCGAGAAAAGGATTAAAAGTTCTCGGAGTTATTCCTTATGAAAAAGATTTAACTAAACCAATGATTGGACAAATTCAGGAGGAATTAAAAGCCAATGTTATTTATGGCTCGACTTTTATGGATAATGTGGTTGAAAAAATTGTAATCGGAGCAATGGAACCGCATGCCGCATTGGATCATATAACCGATAAGAGTTTAGTAATTACTCCTGGAGATAGAGAAGATATTATTCTGACAGCGATAAGCATGCACCTTATCCATGGATCTAATGGGCCTTCAGTCTCCGGATTAATTCTTACCGGGGGGATTACTCCGCATCCTTCGGTTTTAAATCTGATAAAATGCACGGATATCCCGGTATTATTAGTTAAAGAAGATACCTATAATGTCGCGTCTCGGGTGCATGATCTGAGAATTAAGATAAAACCTCAGGATAAGACCAAGACAAATTTAGTTATTGATTTAGTTAATAAATATGTTGATATGAATGCTATTGCGCGGAATCTATAATCCTAAATTGGGAAATCTTTATATTTTTTAAATTTACGCGATATTCTGACGATAAATCAAAAGCATTAATAGGATTATTTAATTTATGGATAGGTTTGTATAATGAGAATTATAATTATTAATCCTTTTGGTATTGGTGATGTTTTATTTACCACCCCGGTCATCTCTGCTCTGAGGAAAAAATTCCCTGATAGTTTTATTGCTTATTTATGCAATCGGGCAAACGCTCCGATCTTGGAAAACAATCCGGGGATTGATAAGCTCTTTTTTTTTAGCAGGGGTGATTTTAAGAAAATAAGACGTGAATCATTATTTAAATATTTAAAAGCTTTTATCCAAGCTTTATTAACAATCCGCAAACAGAAGTTTGACCTTGCTATTGATCTGTCAATGGTTATGCAATATAGTTTTGTATTATGGCTTTTGGGCGTGCGGAAACGTTATGGTTTTGATTATAAAAAAAGAGGAAGATTCCTGACTAATAAAATCCCAGTGCAGGCTTTTGAGAATAAGCATGTGGTTGATTATTATTTTGATTTATTAAGCCTTCTGGAGATTAAGGATTTTAAAAGGGATTTAAGTTTTTTTTTATCAGCGGACGATCAGCAATGGGCGGATAATTTTTTAAAAAAACATAAGATTGATAATTCTAATCTGCTTATTGGGTTAGCCCCTTTCGGCGGTCTTAGTTGGGGAGTGGACGCGGAAAACAAACAATGGCCGATTGCCTCTTATGCCTTTGTGGCTGAACAGACAATAAAAAAACATAAGGCAACGATTGTTTTGTTTGGCACTAAAAAGGATTTGCCGAAAACAAAAATTTTTAATAAAATCTCAAATAATAATTATTTGATTAATTGTGTTGGACAGACGAGCATGGGCCAATTGGCAGCTTTGATCGATAAATGTAAATTGTTTATATCCAATGATAGCGGTCCATTGCATATTGCCTGTGCATTAAATGTGAAAACAGTATCGATTTATGGCCCGGTTGATGAAAATGTTTATGGGCCGGTAGGAGATTCAGAATTGCATAATATTGTTTGCGCGGATATTGATTGTCGTCCTTGTTATCAAAATTTCAAAAAACCAGAATGCGCAACCATGGATTGCTTGCAGTCTTTAGATAAACAAAAAGTTTTGATGGAAGTGGAAAAGCAATTATTAAAATAAAATTTTAGGATAAAAGGCGATCTTTAAGGTGTAATTTTATAATTAATTAAGGAGAATCAAAAATGAATGTTCCGTTTATTGATGTTAAATCACAAAATGCGCAATTAATGAGTAAGTCACTTGCTGGTTTGAAAAAAGTTATGGAAGCCGGTGATTTTATTCTTGGCGCTGAAGTTAAGCATTTTGAAAGCGACTTTGCCGCCTTTTGTAATGGTAAATTTGCTTTGGGAGTTAACTCCGGGACAGATGCGCTATTCTTAAGCTTATTAAGTTTAGGTATCGGCGCGGGAGATGAAGTGATTTGTCCAGTATATACTTATATTGCTACTGCTCTGAGTATATCTTATACCGGGGCAAAACCGGTTTTTGTGGATATCGATGCCCAAACTTACAATATTGATCCGGATAAAATTGAAAAAAAGATAACCAGTAAAACAAAGGCGATAATTGCAGTGCATCTTTATGGCCAGCCGGCAAATATGCTGGCAATTAAACGCATAGCTAAAGCGCATAAACTTAAAGTAATTGAAGATGCGGCTCAGGCGCATGGAGCGGCAATAAAAAATAATAAAAATCTATGGAATAAAGTCGGGGTAATCGGTGATATCGGATGTTTCAGTTTTTATCCAACTAAAAATCTCGGAGGCTGCGGTGATGGCGGATTGGTTTTAACTGACAATAAGCGCATCTATGAAAAATTGCATATGCTGCGTGATCAGGGAAGAAAAGGTAAAAATCGTTATCTGCATTTTGTGATTGGCTATAATTCCCGGCTGGATTCTTTGCAGGCAGTAATCCTCAGAGAGAAACTAAAGATGTTAGAAACCTGGAATGATGCAAGAAGGAAAACCGCGCATCTTTATTCTCAGCTTTTAAAGGATTGCTCCCAAATTACAATACCGCTGGAGATGGAGAATTATAAACATGTTTTTCATCTTTACCCGATTTTGTTAAAAGGCAGAGATGGCGCGCAGAAAAAACTGGGAATAAAAAATATCGGCACGGGAATTGTTTATCATAAACCGCTTCATTTGCAAGTTGCTTATAAAGAGCTGGGCTATAAAAAAGGAGATTTTCCGATTGCTGAGTCAGTATCTGAAAAGGTTCTTTGTCTGCCTATGCATTCGAACCTCAGTAGTAAACAAGTTGAGTATGTTGTGGATAGTTTAAAACAAGCAACATGAGTTTGGAAAAAAGGAGCTTAAATGGAATCAAAAGAAATAATAAGTAAATTGATTGCTAATATTGAAAAAGTTATTGTCGGTAAAAGGGAGGCAGTTGAACTTTGTTTGGCAACTTTGATCAGCCGGGGGCATATCTTGATTGAAGATGTCCCTGGTCTGGGTAAAACAATGTTGGCGAGGGCAATTGCTTTGTCAATAAATGCGGATTTTAAACGTTTGCAGTTTACTCCTGATATTTTACCTTCTGATATTACCGGAGTTTCGATTTATAATCAAAAAACTCAGGAATTCGAGCCGCGTCCTGGTCCGATATTCGCTAATATTGTTTTGGCCGATGAAATTAACCGAACAACTCCGCGCACTCAATCTGGATTGCTTGAGTGTATGCAAGAGGGAAAGGTTACAATCGATGGCGTAAGTTACCCCGTACCAGATCCTTTTTTTGTCATTGCCACGGAAAATCCGATTGAGTTTCAAGGCACATATCCTTTGCCTGAGGCACAGATGGATCGATTCCTTTTATGCATTAGTATTGGTTATCCGAGTGCTGAGGAAGAGAATTTAATTGTTGAGCGTCAGGTGAAAAATCATCCGATCGAAGATGTAAAAAGTGTGGTTAATTTAGAGCAAATTAAATTACTCCAGGAAAAAGTAACGAAGGTGCATATATCTCCGGAAATAATGAGTTATATTACCACAATTGTCCGGGCTACACGTCTGCACCCGGAAATTTTATTAGGGGCTAGCCCGCGGGGTTCGCTTGCTTTGATGCAGTCCAGTCGGGCGATTGCTTTGATTAATGGCAGGGATTTTGTTATTCCGGATGATGTGAAGAAAATGGCATATTTTACTTTAGGCCACCGGATTGGATTAAAGACAGAAGCCCAAGTAGAAGGCATTACCAAACAAAAAGTTATCACTGAGGTTTTACGCAGCGTTGCTGTTCCGCTGTAAAGGATAATTGTGCCAACAAAAAGAGCAATATTTGTATTCGGTTTTTCTTTAATACTTTTGGTCGGAGCCTGGGCAAGTAAACTGGTTTTGCTTTATTTTGCTTTTTCCGCGTGTATGGGGCTTATAATTTTAAGTTATATCTTCTCGAAATTTCTCTTATTTAATCTTGAACTTAAAAGAGAAATGCCGGCTCAGGCTTATGAAGGAGAGTTAATCTCTATTCAAATAAAGCTGCGCAGCCGGGTCGCATTTCTCGATCAGTCAATGGAAATAGAAGATTTGTTTACTGCTTCCGGACCTCATCATACACCGAAAACAATTTATCTTAACGGAATTTCTCGAGGTAAAATCCAATTTTCTTATCAGGAATTTTGCTATAAACGCGGACGGTATAAAATTGGGCCGTTTAAAGCAAAGATTTTTGATCCTTTGGGATTGTTTTATATGCGAAAAGAAATTTATGTCTATTCGGATTTAACTGTTTACCCCAGTATTTTTCTGGTACATAATCTACCATTTATTCTGGGGCATTTAGCTCCGAGATTTGGAGAACAAACTACACGGATTAGTGGGAATTACGAAGAATTTTATGGCATCAGAGAATATCAACAGGAAGACGGATGGCGGAGAATACATTGGCGCTCAACTGCCAGAACATCAGCACTAATGGTCAAACATTTTGAGCAAAGTTCGCAATGGAAAGCAACTCTGGTCCTTGACTGTTTTAAAGCCAATAGCATTGGTTTTGGAAAAAATAATACTTTTGAGTATGCGATTAAGATAATTGCTTCTTTAACAAAATACTTAATGTATAAAAATGCATCATTTGGCTTTTTGGCTAATACTAAGAATCATTTGAGGATAAATATAAATAAAGGAAAAAATCATTATTATAAAATTCTCGATAAGTTAGCATCGATTGATGCAGAGGGATTGATAAATGTGCACACACTGCTGGCCAAATATCAGTGGCTGCTGCCGGAGAGTTCAAGTTTAATTATTGCTTCTAATAATTTTGACCAAAGTTTGCTGAAATTTCTTAATTATTTAAAAATCCAAAAAAACATTGGGATTATTCCTATTGTTTTAAACTCAGCTTCTTTTGCTGTCGACAAGCCGGAAAAAGAAGTTTTTAGTCAAAAAATAAGACATATTAAAAATACATTTAATCAAATTAGTTCCCAGGTATATGTAATTAACTGCAATGATGATTTAAAAATGCATTTCATGAGATAAATATGAATGACAATCGAATTAAATCTGTATATTACTGGTGCACTTTTCTTTTATGCGTCTGTGCCGGATTATCCGCTGCGCCATTAATCGGAAAAGTTTATTTGGCAATATTTTTTATTGTTTGCGCTTTTGGTATTATTTTTAGTTCTCAATCAGGTCTTGAGATTAAAAAAAATCTGCGCAATCTGTTTGGCTGGATATTGCTTATAGTTGTTCCAATTTTTTTATGGAAAGTTTCTTTGGAGCAAGCTGCATTGCCCAATCTGCTTAGAGGGTTCATCCTCTTGATTATTGCGGGCTGCTTTATAATTGAAAATCCCTATACCTTAAGTTTGGTTCATTTTGAAAGTATCTTTGTCACAATTTTTTCCGCTTGTTTGCCCTTTATTATTCATCCGCGCTATCAAGTAGCGCTTTTTGGATTGGGTTTATTTGTAACTATTGTATTGTTACAAATAACTCAAATCAGCGCTTCATCGAAAAATCAAGATAGTCAATACGTGATTAATAATGTAAGTGTTTCCAGAAGATTTATCCTATCTTTTATAATTTCTTTGTTGATAGCGGGTATTGGCACAATTGTTTTTTTTATTGTGCCTAAGTATTCATTCCAGCTTGATTTAGATTTGAAAGGATCTTCGGTTGTTGATTTTAGACTTAAACCAAAAAGTAATTTACGATTAATGATGCCTTATCAAAGTGGGGAAAAAGAACTTAGTCAGGATGAGATTGTTCCGTATGTGCGTTCATTTTTTATTAAGCCAAAAAAAGATGAAAAATTGATTGCTTTTGAAACTAATCAATGGAAACAGCCTTTGATTATTGAATCAAAGAAAAAAGAAGAGATATTGGAGAACACTATTAAGCCAGGTAATAATCAAAAAGGACTAGTTTCTGAAGGGACGGACATTAGTCCTGAAGATGAAAACGATATAGTGAGTAAAGCTTTGGATAATCCTGAGGCTAAGCTTCGAACTGCGATAAAAGATCTAAAAGAGAAAATCGTGAAACAAAAGAAATTATATAATTTAATCAGTTTCTTGGGAAAAGATGATCCTAGCCAAGCCGGACAAGCTAAGGACATAGCAGCACAAATAAAAAAAGATTTACACAAACTTAGTGGTTTAAACAATGAGCTTGAGCAAAAGCAAGGACAAGCAGCTGGTAAGCAGCAATCAGAAAAACAAGGTTCTGGAGATATCGGACTTATGGCTAAGTTTTCTGGTTTAGGCAAAGATAAAGATGAACAAAAAGACAATAAAGAGGGTGCTGATTCCGGAGAGCAGGGTTTAGGGCTAGACGGTAAAGGTGATGGTGAACAAGGCAGTGGGCAGGGTACGGGGTCAGGAGAACAGGGCTCAGAACAAGGTGAAAGTCAAGGGTTGCCAGGAAATAATAGCGGAGACCAAGGTAAAGGACTTAATGATCAAGGTACTGCCCAAAATGAGCAAATAAAAGATAAAGGTCAGCCAGGTGATAGCCCAGACCAACAAGCAACTGAAGCTGAAAACAATTCTAATAATCAAGATTCAAAATCTGGGGATTATCAGCCTGATGGCAACTCGGATAAATCTAATGATATTCAAAACAAAGAAGCTAATGAAAAAGGATCAGATAGCTTGGAGGGTTCCGGAACTAGCGATCAGCCAAATCAAGAAGAAAATTTTGATGGATTAAGTGGTGATGGAAGTAGCGATGGAAGCGGCAGTAGTGATGGAAGTAGTGACGGAAGTGGCGATGTAAGCAGCGATGGAAGCGGCGATGGCAGTGACGATGGAAGTGGCGGCAGTGGAAGCGGCGATGGCAGTGACGATGGAAGTGGCGACGGAAGCGGCGATGGAAGTAGTGACGGAAGTGGCGATGGAAGCAGCGACGGGATTGGCGACGGAAGTGTCGGTAGTGGAAGCAGCGGCAGTGGAAGCGGCGGAAGTGGCGGCAGGGGTAGCGGCGTAAGTGGCGGAAGTGGCGGCAGGGGAAGCGGCGGAAGTGGCGGCAGTGGAAGCAACGGAAGTGGTGGCAGCGGCAGCGAAGGCAGTGGCGGGATTGGCGGCAGCGGAAGCGGTGGTAGTGGAAGCAGCGGAAGCAACGGAAGTGGTGGTGGCAGCGGCAGCGAAGGCAGTGGCGGAATTAGCGGTAGCGGAAGCGGCGATCAGGATGCAGCCGGGAAAGGTGATGCTAAATCAGAGGCTGAAAAAAAAGATACAGTAAAAGTTTTCTCGATAAGCTCAATTATAACCACGTATCTTTTTAAATTTGAGAACAAACCTTTATCTGAATTTAGAAAATGGATTGGTATAATTGCAAGAGGCAATCAGCCGAAGAAAGCGAGGGTGCCTTTAGCGGTTAATCAGCCGGATAAACAAGCTAATCAGATTGAATATAAAAAAAATAAAACAACTAAACAGGAAAAGCCGGAAGAACCCGAACTTTTGGTTGAACAGGCAGAAGATAAGGGTTTGAATAATAATTTCTTTTGGCATCTGTTTGTATTTTTTGCCGTATTATTCTGCGGAGGGATTTGCTGGGTATTGCTTTATTTAATTTTTTGTGTGTTTAGAAAAGTTTTTCGAGATTTAAAATTAAGGTATTATTTGATATTCAAATTAAATAAAATTATTATTTATTTGTATCGCAATCTTTTGTTTGTGTTTAAGAAAATGGGGGTAATTTCGCATGAGATTTTAACTCCCCAAGAAATTGGAGCAATTGTGGCTAAAAAATACAATTTATCTGAATCAGCGATTCAGGAGATAACTGAAGAATTTGAAAAGTCTCGATATAGTAATCATGAAATGAATGAAAATAATATTAGTGCTTGTATTAATGCCTATAATAAGTTAAAAATAGATATAATAAAGAAGCATTCTTTGCAGCAGAAAATTGTGCTGAGTTTAGATATGCTGAGCATTAAAAAATGGAGAAAATCATGATGTATGATCTTATAATTATCGGAGCCGGTCCGGGAGGATTGACTGCTTGTTTGTATGCATTGCGTTCGCGTTTAAATGTTTTATTGATTGATAAAGCTTTACCTGGTGGATATCTTGCTCAAATTCTAGAATTAGAAAATTATCCTGGATTTGAAGTGATATCTGGTTTTGAATTAGCGGAACAGATGGTAAAACAGTTAGAAAAATACAATTATCAATTCAAACAATTAGATGTAGAGAAAATTGAAAAGAACAATAGATCCTGGGATGTTATCAGTGGTCAGCAAAGAGTAACTGCCAAAGCCTTAATTATTGCCACTGGCTCATCTCCTCGCAAATTAGGGGTGGAAGGAGAACAGGAATTTATTGGTAAAGGAGTTTCGTATTGCGGAGTTTGTGATGCGCCTTTTTTTCGTAATAAAGAAGTAGTGGTTATCGGCGGAGGCAATACGGCCTTAGAAGAAGCAATTTATCTTACTAAATTCGCGAATAAAGTTACAATTGTCCACCGTCGCCAGGGGTTAAGAGCCGAAAAAATTTTAGAAGACAGAGCGCGCGAAAATGAAAAAATTAAATTTATCCTGAATGCTGTTTGCACTAAAATCAGCGGAGCAAAAACAGTAGAACAAATAAATATTGAAGATGTGAACACCGGAAATCAGGAAATCATTAAAACTCAGGGAGTATTTATTTTTGTCGGCATGGATCCTCAAACAAAGTTTTTAAATGGTTTACTTGAAACCGACAAAGCGGGCAATATTATTAGCGATAAGAATTTAGCGGCAAGTGAACAGGGAGTTTTTGTTTGTGGTGACTGTACTGATATTGCTTTACGCCAAGTTATTACTGCTTGTGGCCAAGGCGCGATTGCCGCACATTCGGTGAATAAATATCTAGAAAGTTGAACATGTTGAAAATTTTAACTAATAAAAACCCGATTTTGCGTAAATCCTCGGATTATCTTGAAAAAATAACTGCTAAAGATAAACAGGTTTTTAAACAAATGCTGGATTTGATGTATGAAAAAAAAGGCATTGGTCTGGCCGCTGTACAGGTGGGGATTTTAAAACGATTAATAACTGTTGATATCGGCGAGGGCCCGATGGTATTGATTAATCCAACTATAATCAAGCGAAAAGGCAAAAAAGTACCTATGGATGAAGGCTGTTTAAGTTTGCCTAATATCACGGTTAAAGTCTATCGGTATTCTCAAATTGTTTTAAAAACAATGAATATTTCAGGGAAAAATGTTGAGTTTGAAGCAACAGATTTATTGGCGCGGGTACTTCAGCATGAAATTGATCATCTTAATGGCAAGTTGATTATTGATTATCTGCCTTGGCATAAGCGCATTGCTTTAAAAAAAGCGTATAGCCCTTCGATTTCGCTCAGGATAAACGATTAGCGGATAGCGTTTAGGAAATTTGGGATCACGAAGTGAGGGAGACAAGATGATAGGCAAATTTTACGCAAGTCACAAATTTTCTTGATGTAAACATCAAGATCGGAAAATCCGCGCCGTATTTCTGGCACTGCGGAACTCGCCCTTAAATTTTTAATGAATAAGCTCAAACAGGTCCTCGTGCCCTAAAGGGTCCCCAAAAATCCGACACGTATTTATCTAAATTTATGAAAAGCTTAAAAATTTCCCCATCATCTTTCATAAGGTTCACGCTTGAACTTATCCAATTGCTATCTTTGGTTTCTCCTCCCTTGAAACCAAGCGATTTATTTTCTTTGATTTAGGAACGGAGATGAAGCCAGGATGGCGGAACGCCACTGAGTCAGGATGAGCGATTTGGCGGCTAACCCCGCAAATGCGGGGTGAAGTCGGAGGTACTAAATCATTAGAAAATCATCGCTGTTTCATCTGGGGGCGGGATTTCTTTGCTTCGTTTCTTTTTCCTGAAGAAAAGAAATGAAGGGTGTTTTGTTAGAGTAAAATTTGCCTATCAGAATATCGGCATTCATTTCTAAACTTATTTAAAGCTGTTCGAATAATTCCTTGAGCCATTTTAATGAGTGATTTAGAAAAGCAATGTTTGTTGTTTGTTTTCAACTGGTTACATGTTTTTACGCAGATTAATAAAGAAAGCGTCTTTAATAGTAATAGTTTTTGCTATAAACTAGTTTATTTAAAGTAAGTTACAGGGTTTACATTTAAAAAACTTTGTGATAGAATATGACAAATTGAAAGGAGGTGAGAATTATGCCAAAAACTAAAGATAGTAAAGAAAAGATAATCAATGATTTTAAGGAACATGATAAAGATACTGGATCAGCCAATGTTCAGATTGCTTTATTAACTTCAAGAATTAATGAACTGACTGAGCATCTGAAAATGCACAAAAAGGATTACAGTTCGAGAGTCGGATTATTGCAGCTTGTTTCCAAAAGAAGAAGATTGCTTGATTATTTGAAGAAAGAGGATTTCAAGAAATACAAAGCTATTCTTGATAAACTAGGTTTGAGAAAGTAGAATTGAGAAAATTATAAATAATAAAGAAGAGAAAAGAAAAGAGAAGAGAATGATAGAGAAAATAGAAATAAAATTAAGTGATGATCCAATTGTATTTGAATCAGGTCAATTAGCAAAACAGGCCAATGCTTCTGTAAAAGTTACTTGTGGTGGTACTGTTGTTTTGGTTACTGCTGTAATGTCGAAAGAAGCAAAGGAAAATATTGATTTCTTACCGTTAACGGTTGAATATAAAGAAAAGACTTATGCTGCTGGAAAAATCCCTGGAGGGTTTTTTAAGCGGGAAGGTCGGTCTTCGGAAAAGGAGATATTGACGGCGAGACTTATTGACCGTCCATTACGTCCTTTATTTCCCAAAGGCTTTCATAATGAAATCCAGATTTTTGCTATGGTGCTTTCCTGTGATGGAGTTAATGATCCGGATATTTTGGCGCTTGTTGGCTCTTCAGCTGCCTTAACCATATCAGATATTCCATTTGCTGGCCCAATTGGCGCTGTGAAAATTGGCAGGATAAATAATCAGTTTATTGTTAATCCAACTTTTGAGCAAGTTAAGGAAAGCGATTTAGAGATAGTGATTGCCGGTAGTAAAAACGGGATCAATATGATTGAAAGCGGAGCATATCAGGTAAGCGAAGAAGTTATGCTTGAGGCGATGGAGTTTGGCTATGAAAAGCTGCTGGGGCTTATTGATGTTCAGGAACAGTTTGCCAAAAAATGCGGTAAGCCGAAAGCGCAGATTGAATTTAAGCAGACACCAACTGGATTATATGAGAAAGTAAAAGAATTATCTTTAACCCGATTAAATGAAGTTTATCAAATTGGGTCTAAAGAAGAAAGAATCGAGCAATTATCGATTATTGCTAGTGATCTAGATGAAGCCTTGGTTTCCGATGATTCCGATTATAACGGAATGGATGTTGCCGCTATGCTTGGGAAAGTGGAAAAAGAGCAAGTGCGGAAAATGATTTTGAAAAACAAAAAAAGAGTTGATGGCCGCGGATATACTGATATTCGACCAATAACTTCCGAAGTATCTGCTTTACCACAAACTCACGGTTCAGCGATCTTTACTCGCGGGCAGACACAGAGTTTGGCAGTTGCTACTTTAGGTACTAGTGCTGATGAGCAAAGAATTGATGCTTTGGTAGGTGAATCCACCAAGACTTTTATGCTGCATTATAACTTTCCATCGTTTAGTGTTGGTGAAGTTCGTCCGATTCGCGGACCAGGACGCAGAGAAATCGGTCATGGGGCCCTAGCGGAAAGAGCATTAGCTCCGGTTATGCCTTCAAAGGAAAAATTTCCTTATACAGTAAGATTGGTTTCGGAAATTCTCGAATCAAATGGTTCTTCAAGTATGGCAACTGTTTGTGCTGGAACCTTGGCTTTAATGGATGCTGGATTGCCGATTCTTAAACCTGTTTCTGGAATTGCCATGGGTTTAATTAAAGAAGGCGATGATGTCGCGGTTCTGACTGATATCCTTGGATTGGAAGATCATTTAGGGGATATGGATTTTAAAGTTACTGGAACTAGGGACGGAGTTACCGCGATTCAGCTTGATTCAAAAATCGAAGGAATCAATATTGAAATCCTGAAGAAAGCATTGGCTCAGGCAAAACAAGCAAGGCTGTTTATTTTGGATAAAATCGAAGAGACTTTAGCTGTGCCTCGAGCAGATATCTCTAAATTTGCCCCGCGGATCACTGTAATTACAGTGCCTAAGGATAAGATAAAAGATATTATCGGTCCTGGCGGAAAAATTATAAAACAGATTGTTGCTGATACTGGTGTGAAAATTGATATTGATGACGATGGAAGAGTATCTATTGCTTCTGCAGATTCTAAAGCATCACAAAGAGCAATTGATATTGTTAAAGGCCTTATTGCTGAACCTGAAGTAGGTCAAGTATATGAAGGCAAAATAACCCGCTTGATGAATTTTGGGGCATTTTGCGAAATCCTTCCAAATAAAGAAGGATTGATCCATGTATCTGAACTAGCTGACAGCTTTGTGAAAAATGTTGAAGATGTGATAAAAGTTGGAGATATTGTTAAAGTTAAAGTTATTGAAATTGATAAAATGAAACGGATTAACCTGAGCGTTAAACAGGCGATGCCGAAAAAAGATAACTCAGATAAATCTGAGTAAGGATAAGTTAACTGTATGGATACCATTTCAGTTAAGATAAAACAAAAAGAAAACTGTGCTGACTTGCCGCTGCCCAAATACATGAGCAGCGGCTCAGCCGGCATGGATCTTTATGCTGATGTTGAGGATGCGATTACGCTTGAGCCTGGACAGATTAAACTGATATCAGCAGGTATTTATATCAGTTTACCCGAGGGGTATGAGGCGCAGATCAGACCTCGCAGCGGTTTAGCAGTTAAGCATGGTATTGGGATTGTAAATAGTCCGGGTACGATTGATGCTGACTATCGCGGCTTGATAAATATTATTATGATTAATTTCGGTGCGGAACCCTATAAAATTAAAAGAGCTAGCAGAATAGCGCAAATGGTAATAAATAAAGTTACTCAGGCTGAATTTGAAGTTGTCAATGAACTTGATCGAACTGTCCGCAATACCGGGGGATTCGGCCATACCGGAGTATAATCAATGAGTGAAAAACAAGTTAGGGTAATGTGGGCGGTTATCCTTTTTGGAATTTGTAGTTTTTTATTAATCAGTTTCTTGTCTTATGATCCAACGGATATTCTCTTTAATACTTCCAGTCCTAATATGCATCTGAAGAATTTCACTGGTTATTTCGGAGCCTATCTTGTCTGGGGTTTATTGCTTTCTATCGGCTGGGGCGCCTATTTTATTCCCGCACTTTTCTGCTTATGGGCAATCGGTAAAATAATGGGCAGGATTACTTCGAATTTTTATGCCAAATTCTTCGGTTTCTTTTTTGTGATCTGGTCATTTTCCGCAATGATGAGTACGCTTACTTCTTCTTATAATGTCAGCCGTATGGCTACCGGAGGAGTTTTAGGTTTTTATACTTCCTTACTGCTTACAAAATATTTTGGTGAAATCGGAACAATGATTATCCTCGGTACTATTTTTATTCTTTCCTTATTATTAGCCACAGAGTTTTTGATTGTGCCGATTGTTTTACAGGCTTCAAAAGGTTTACTTCAACTATTGAAATTTCCGATTTTAATGAAAAGTGATAAATCCAAGGTAGTTAGGTCATCAAGACCGGTGAGGTCAAAAAAAATTGTTAAAGATGATTATCAGGAAGAAGAAGCTGCCGAAGATTATGAGGTTGATGATTTGGAACAGCCGGTTCAGTCTAATAAACGTCAGAAAAAGAAAAATGTTCCGGAAAAAGAAGAAGCAATGGTTAGTAAATTTTTAAAATCTGTGATGAAAAAGCCACAGCCAAAAATAAAAGCTAAAGCCAAAAAAGAAACTTCGCCGCGGGTGTTTGCTCAGAAATTTGTGGGTGATTATAAACTTCCGCCGCTTGATTTATTAACCGATCCTCCGCCGGTAGAAGATCGATTGATCAAAGATGACCTTGATGGTAATTCCCGGATACTTGAAGAAACTTTACGTGATTTTAATATTGAAGTAAAAGTTACAGCTGTGGAGCAAGGTCCGGTATTAACCAGATATGAATTGCAGCCTGCTCCCGGGGTGAAAATCAATCAAATAATGAATTTGGGCGATGATATTGCTTTAAATTTGAAAGCTCCGAGTGTGCACATTGTTGCTCCGATTCCCGGCAAAGGAACAGTAGGGGTTGATGTGCCGAATATCAAAGCAACCTTGGTTTTTCTGAAAGAACTGTTGGAAACTCCGGAGTTTCAAGACTCAGTTTCAAAAGTTACTTTAGCTTTGGGTAAAGATATTTCCGGAAATACTTTGGTCGCGGATTTAGCGGCAATGCCGCATTTACTGATAGCGGGAACCACTGGAGCGGGAAAAACCGTATGTGTGAATATTTTGATCATGAGTTTGTTATTTCAAGCCAGTCCTGAGGAAGTAAAATTAATTTTAGTTGATCCCAAAATGGTGGAAATGACAATGTACAATGGTTTGCCGCATTTGATCTGTCCGGTTATTAATGATGTAAAAAAAGCAGCCGGAGCATTAGAATGGGCGGTTTCAGAAATGGAAGACCGCTATAAATTGCTGGCAAAAGTGGGAGTGAGAAATATTGGCGGTTATAATCAAAAAATAAAAGAAGGGCTTAAAGAAATAGAGGATGGGGATAAGAAAATTCCTTTAGAACTAATGCCTTATATTGTTATAGTTATTGATGAATTAGCGGATATGATGCTGCTTAGTCCTAAAGAAGTAGAAGGCTCGATTACCCGCTTGGCACAGCTTTCCCGGGCAATTGGGATTCATTTAGTCTTAGCAACACAGCGTCCTTCTGTGGATGTTATTACCGGTTTGATTAAAGCTAATTTTCCCGCAAGAATTTCCTTCCGCGTAGCTAGTAAGATTGATTCCCGAACTGTTTTGGATATGAATGGTGCGGATAAACTTTTAGGTAAAGGGGATATGCTGTTCCTGAAACCGGGAAATTTTAAATTAGTTCGGGCTCAATCCGCATTGGTTAATGATGATGAAATTGAAAAAACTGTTAACTTCTGCAAACAACAGCGCTCGGCTGTTTATTCTGATGAAATTCTCAAAGATCCGGTAAAAATGTTTGCTAGTGGTAGTAAACATAAAAAAGATGCTTTATTTGAAGAAGCGGCAAAATTGGTGATTAATTCACAGCAAGCGTCGGTTTCTATGCTTCAGCGAAGGTTACGTCTGGGGTATTCAAGAGCAGCCCGTTTGATTGATATGATGGAAGAAGAAGGTATTGTGGGTGCTTTTCGCGGCTCTAAAGCAAGAGAGATCTTAGTTAATAGCTGGGATGAGATTGCCTTAAACATGCAGGAAAATGAAGAATAAACAGTAACTAATATGTGCTGATTCTTTATTGACCGAGAGTAAGTTCTCGGTCTTTATTTTTTAAACACGATTAAAAAAGTTTTAAAGTTCATAAAGTTATAAAGTAAAAACTTGTAACTCATAACTATTAAATAAAAGTCATAAGGATATAATGAAAGTAGCACTGATTAGTTTGGGATGTTCGAAAAATTTGGTGGATTCTGAGATCATGCTCGGTTTTTTAAAAAAAGCTGGATTTGAGATCAAAGCAGATGCTAATGGTGCTGATATCGCGATTATCAATACTTGTGCTTTTATTAAAGAGGCTAAGCAAGAAGCAATTGATGAAATTTTTCATCTAATTGAGTTGAAAAAGAAAAAAAAGCTTAGAAAGATTATTGTTGCGGGTTGTTTGCCGCAAAGATATGCTCAGGATTTACCGGAATTATTAAAAGAAGTTGATGGTTTTGTCGGGCCGGGAAGTATTGATAAAATTATTAGCGTGATTAAAAAAGCCGATAATAATAACTTTAAACTAATTACCGCGGAAAATCATTATTTATATAAACATACTACTCCTCGCCAATCGCTTACGCCGTCGCATTATGCCTATGTTAAAATTGCCGATGGCTGCGATAATCGTTGTACTTACTGTGTTATTCCTCAAATTCGCGGGGCTTACCGTTCTCGGACAATAGAGTCAATTACCGCGGAAGTTAAATTATTGGTTAAAAAAGGGGTAAAAGAAATTAATTTAATCAGCCAGGACTCGACTTTTTACGGCCAGGATATTTATCAAAAATTTAGTTTAGATTTATTGTTAAAACAACTGGTTAAAATAAAAGGTGATTTCTGGATAAGGATTTTGTATTCGCATCCATTACATTTTAATAAAACATTGCTCGATACGATAAAAGCAGAACCAAAAATTTGTAAGTATATCGATTTACCGATACAGCATATAAATGATAAAATTTTGAAATTAATGGGGCGGAAAGTTAGCAAACAGCAGATAAAGAGTTTAATCAAACAAATTCGCGCGAAATTGCCGGATGTTGCTTTGCGGACTTCATTAATTGTCGGTTTTCCTCAGGAAAGTGAAGCTAATTTTAAGGAATTATATGATTTTGTTAAAACCGCAGAATTTGAAAGATTGGGTGTTTTTGCTTATTCACAGGAAGAAAATACTTTGGCGGCCAAGTTAAAAGGTCAAATTCCTGAAAAAATAAAGCAAAGAAGACTTAAAAAAATTATGACTTTACAGCAGGAAATTATTATAAAAAAACATAATGCGCTGATCGGCAGAGAAATCGATGTTTTGATTGAAGAGGTTCCTGAAAAAAATCTGGCTGCTGGCCGCAGTCAATTTGATGCTCCGGATGTTGATGGGCTGATTTATGTCAATGGAGAGAACTTACAACCAGGAGATATGGTAAAAGTGAAAATAACTGATAGTATGGTCTATGATTTAATTGGAGATAAGCAATGAATCTGCCGAATAAATTGACCGTCATCCGCATTATCTTGAGTTTTGTATTTATGTTTTTTATTTTTTCGCATGGACTTTTGGCTAAATCATTGGCATTTGCCGCTTTTCTGATTGCTTCGATAACTGATTTTTTTGATGGTTATATTGCCCGTAAGTATAATTTAATTACCGATTTAGGTAAACTGCTTGATCCAATCGCGGATAAAGTTCTCGTATTAGCCGCTTTTTCTGCTTTTGTGCATATGCGGATCATTCCTGCCTGGATGCTGGTGATAATAGTATTCCGGGAATTATTAATTACCGGAACCCGGTTGATTTTAGCGCGTAAAGGTAAAGTTATCGCCGCATCAGCCTGGGGTAAATATAAAACTGTGGGGCAGATGATTTCTATTTTTATAATTTTAGGTTTTATAGTGTTAAAAGAAGCCGGGACTAATAAATATGATTTTTGGAGTCAGGCGTGGCAAATCAGTTCAATAAACATTATAAATATAGTGATGTATATTACTATTGGATTGACCATTTTATCAGGAGCTTCATATTTCATGAGGAATAAAAATGCATTCAAAAACTGAAAAACTTACCAAGCTTATTGTGACTTTTTTTTATTTGGGATATCTTCCGTATATTCCGGGGACATTCGGCTCATTAGCCGGTGTTGTTATTTTCCTTTTTTTAGGTAAGAGCAGTGTTGCGGTTATCTTGGCAACAATTTTTATTACTTTGTTGGGTTTTATTTTTTCTGGTTTAGCTGAGAACGTATTTTCCCGAAAAGATCCGTCATGTGTGGTGATCGATGAAGTAAGCGGTATGCTTTTGTGTTATTGTTTTGTGAAAATCAGTTTATTTAATGTTATTGTCGGATTTTTATTGTTTAGAATTATGGATATAATTAAACCCTTTTACATAAAGCGCCTAGAAAAGCTTAAAGGCAGTTTAGGAATAATGCTCGATGATCTTGCGGCAGGAATTTATGCTGTGATTTTTTTAAAGCTAATTACTGTTTTAATTCAGATAAATAATTGATTAAAGTTTTAAGGTCTTGATAGTTCTGTTTCAAAAATTTTAGTATAAACAGGGTTTTCATTGTTGATTTCACTTTTAAACAAAATAATTGTATTTATTTGTTCACTTATTTTTGCAGGTTGTATAGTATCAATAAGAGTATTAAGTTCAGATTTATTTTTTAGTGATTTTATTCTGGCTAGAGTAATATGGGGATGAAAATGTTTATCTCCGGCTTTTATGTTCAATGATTTTAAATCTCGTGCAATTAATGTACTGATCTGAGTTACTTGGCTGTATCCGCTGCTTATTCCTGCCCAGAGAACTTGGTGGCCATTAATATATGGGAATACCCCTAAAACCCCTAAAGATAAATCGAAGCTCTTTGTTTGCTTTGAGATATTTTTAATAATTTGCTCAATTGGCTTAATTTGTTCAGGGGAGATATTACCCAAAAAACGAACGCTGATGTGGAGATTTTCAGGTAAAGTCCATGAAATTTCACCAGAAAGATGTTGGAGTTCTTTCTGAATTTTTTTTAATTCATCTAGAAGCTTTGGGTTTAACTCAATAGCAATGAATGCCCGGATTAACTTTTTCATTTTTTTATTATATTCCATTTTTGGAATTATGGCAAGGGAATAAAGGTTTTTTTTAAAAAGACAGGTAAAATTAAAATTTTGACTTGTAAAAATCACAGCTGGGCAGTAATATGTCTTTATAGTAAATAGCATAGATTAATCGGAGATAAACAGTGTTTAGGATTAAAGTTTATAGTTGACTTAATCTGATTTCCAAAGAATTGAATACATCTTTTACTAGCGAATTGAATAAGCTTACCCTGTGTTTGGGCTTTTAATCGATATTTCTAAGCTTGAGTGTACTTAAATGAAAATAATTGCCTGGAGGAAATAAATGGCATCACTTAATATGGACGGCCCTTACTTGCTTATACCGGATAAAATAGATGAAGTTGTTCCGTTTAGGACTCCAGGAGCATTTGCTTTAGGTTATATTTCAGATGTTGATTTTGTTGTGATTTATATTGGAAGGTCAGATGTGAATTTAAACAATGAGCTCAAGGACTGGGTTTTTAGAAAGAGTGATTGTTTGTTTTTCAAGTATTCTGTTACTAAAAACGCTCAAGAAGCTTTTCAAAAAGAATGTACTGCTTACCATGATTTCGGCGGAATAAATCTTAAGTCTGAGAAACATCCTGAGCGGATGGCAGAGATGGATTGGCGATGCCCGGTTTGTGATATTTATTAATAATGATGAATAAGAGATATCGGGATAATTAATTGAATTTTACTAATTGACTTAAATCCAGGTTTGAAAGAGAAAAATGTCAGATAATTCACAAAATGAATATTATATGCTTAAAGCAATAAAGTGCGCTAAAAGAGGCATAAGTCAGGGCCAGACTCCTTTTGGGGCATGTATAGTCAATAATGATCAGATTCTGGCAATTGCGCATAATAAAGTGTGGAGAACTACTGATATTACAGCGCATGCTGAAATTGTTGCGATTAGAGCTGCTTGCAAAAAGAATAAATCAATAAGTTTAAAAGGGGCTGTGATTTATTCGACATGCGAGCCTTGTCCCATGTGTTTTTCGGCCATTCATTGGGCTGGAATTTCAATGATTGTTTATGGCTCTAGTATAAAAGATGCGAAAAAAGTTGGTTTTAATGAATTGGCAATATCTAATCTTAAAATGAAGAAATATGGTGCAAGTCGGATAAGCTTGGTTAAAAATGTATTGCTTAAAGAAAATCTTGAATTGTTTGAGACTTGGGCTGATTCATCTAAAAATAAAGTTTATTAAAAAGGAGTGTTTTGGTGAGATTTAATCAGGTTTTGGTCAGGATTATCTGTTCTACTGCGCTTTTGTCGTTTATTTTTGTGCTTAATGTGTTTGCCGGATTAACTGAGTCTGAAAGATCTGAGCTGAAACAGCTGCAATTGCTAGTGGAAAAAAATGCCGATATGTCTGAAGCTCAAATGCAAAGGTGGGAAGAGTTGTTATTAAAAGACCCGGATAATCTAAAGAAACTAAGACAAAAAGAAATTGATAAGTGGAAGGCTGAGCTCAGAGCAGAAGGGGAGCAGATTGATCAATCCAATATAGATCGTCAATTAGAAAGCGAGTGGAATGATTTTTTGGTAGAGAAAGATGAAAAAATAATTAATCTGAATGAGCAAAATGTTGTCTTGTTTCTGCGTAAGATTCGTGATTTCTGCCGGATTGAAAAACAAAATAAAGTAGAGTATCCTTTGGATTTAAATACACTGATATTAGATAATAATTCAAGCATAGAATCTGAATTATATTCGAAAATTAAAAAGATTTATAAAATTCAATACGAGAAAATATTTGAAAATTACCGTGTATGGGCTTTCCCGCTCGAATCAGGTAAGACTGGAAGAAAAAGTTTTTTACTTGAGAATAATACAATCTTTTTCACCTTGGACGGGTCAAAGCCAACTTTAAACAGTAATAGAATACTTTAATTTACTGATCAGCTCAATACAAATCTCTTTATTTACTTCGATAAAAATCTATAAGTTTACTCAATGCTATGATATAATTAACTTTAAATATATGGTTTCCATATTTAATTTTTGATTAATTTGATTAAACACAGGGATGTTTATGAATCGAAAATCAATATTCGCTTTATCGCGAATTTTTATTAGTGTAGCTTTGCTTGGTTTTTTAGCTTTCTTGATGCGCGATAAGCTGGATGATTTGCTTCAAGTCATTAAAAAAGTTAATGTTCCTTTGTTTTTTTTCTCAATATTGTTTATTCTGCCGCTTGTTTTGCTATCCAGTTTGCGGCTTCAATGTTTTTTGTCAGTCCAGGGGATTTATTTTAAGCTCCATGAAACAATTAAGTTGAACTTAATAGGGTATTTTTTTAATAATTTCATGCCTTCAACTGTTGGTGGGGACGTAGCTAAGATTTATTATGTGAAAAGACGCTCAGGGGATTATACTAGGCCGTTTTCGGCAATTCTTATTGACCGGATTATCGGCCTTGCCGCTTTGATCGTATTCGCAGCAATAGCGGTAATGTTTTGGGGAAAGTTGATCAATAGTATAGCGGCAAAATCAATTGTTTTGCTGAGTTTATTGTTTTTAATATCGGCTATATGCTTGATTTATTTTCGGATTGCTAATAATGTTTGGGGATGGTTGCTGGGATTAAGAGTTTTTATTAGGCTTAAGAAAAAAATATTAAATATATCCAAGGCAATAAATTTATACCGCGGATCAAAAGCTTTGTTGCTTGGGTTTAGTTTTTCCTGTTTATCTCATGGATTAATGGCGGTTTATGCTTTTTGCTTGGCTAAAACCTTGAATATTGATTTAGCTTTGCCGATTTTTCTTATTTTGATTCCTGTTGTCAGCCTGATCAGCTGTTTGCCATCATTAAATGGCTTAGGAATAAGAGAGGGCGCGTTTGTTTATTTTTTTAAAGAATTTATCGCTCCGGAGCAGGCGCTAGCTCTTTCTATTCTATATTTTGCTCAAATGATAATTCTGAGCTGCATTGGTGGTTTGGTATACTTATTCAATGGTGCGGAAATAATAAAGGAGGTATCTGATGATTAGTAAAGAATTGCTGGAAATACTGGCTTGTCCGGTTTGTAAACAGTCAGTTGAATTAAAGCAAGATAAACTTATCTGTCAGCAGTGTAAGCTGGCTTTTCCGATAAAGGATGATATTCCCGTTATGATTATAGAGCAGGCTTTAGCAATATAGGTATTTTATATATGAACCTCGAAAGTAAAGCTCCCAAGGTTAGTATTATCCTTCCCACATATAATCGTGCGGGGTTGATTTCCCGCGCGGTTAAAAGTATTTTGGACCAAACTTATCCTGATTTTGAATTAATTGTGATTGATGACTGTTCGAACGATGCGACAGCCTCGGTCATATCTGGGTTTAATGATCCGCGAATTAAGTATATTTTCTTAAGTAAGCATAATGGGGCTGCTTTTGCCCGAAATGAGGGGCTGAAAATCGCTTTTGGTGAGTTTATTGCTTTTGCGGACAGCGATGATGTCTGGTTAAAAGAAAAACTGGAAAAGCAGGTTAAGGTCTTAAAAAACGCGCCAGATGATCTGGGCTTGGTTTATTCCGCGATTTGGAGGGTTCAAGCAAAAAGAAAAATTTTTTTTCCTGATAGGAGTTTTGGGCTTAAACGTAGCGGAAATATTTATAAAAATCTTTTATTTGGAAATTTTGTGACGCTGCATGTTTTGTTTCGTAGGAGCTGTTTGCGACGAGTTGGGATATTTGATGAAAAACTGCCTTGCTTACAGGATTGGGAGCTTTGGCTGCGCTTATCTAAAAAATACAAGTTTTTTTACATTAATCAGCCTTTAGTCCTGGTGTATAAAACGTCAGACGCGATATCCGAAAGATCTAATGATTTTAATGAAGCTTTGGAACGGATTATAAAAAAATTCCTAAAGGATTTTTCGCTTCAGCCTAAACTGCTGGCAAAATATTATTATATTTTAGGCCGCAGTTTTTATAAAAATAATAATAAAACTAAAAGCCGGAAATATTTGGAAATGGCTTTGGATTTATCTCCCTTTGATATTAAATATATGTTTTATGTCTGGCTTCTCAGTCTTGTAAAATGAAATACAATGAATTTCTTGAAATATCCAAAAAATATAGTTATTTTAATTCTAATTGTTAATTAAATAGTAATGATTTTGCTTGATTGTCTCTAAGCGGTTTCTGATGATTTTTATCCATATGATATTTAGAACCTGGTATTATCAATAAAATAGAATGAGTTAAGCTAATGAATCTGAATAATAAATTTCCCCAGATTAGTATTATTATCCCTACGTATAATCGGATGGATTTATTGCCTAGGGCTATAGATAGTGTGCTTATTCAGGGATTTGATAATTTTGAGATTATCGTTGTTGATGATGCGTCTACGGATAAAACGCATGATATTGCCCAAAATTATAAAAATGAAAATATAACTTTTATGTTTTTGGAAAAACATGGCGGGGCTGCAAGAGCTAGAAATGTAGGTATTAAAGTAGCAAAAGGGGAGTTTATTGCTTTTCAAGATAGTGATGATCAATGGCTGCCGGATAAATTGGAAAAGCAAATGGCGGTTTTTGAGAAATCTTCTGCGGATGTTGGGGTAGTATATTGTGATATGTGGAAGGTTGGCAACGGCATTGCTGATGAATATGTGTCTATGCCCAGGATAACTCCGGAAAACGGGATTATTTATCAACAGGCTTTGGCAGGTAAGTTGATGGGGTTGGGGCTTGTTTCTGTAATAATCAGACGGGAATGTTTTAATAAAGTCGGTTTGTTTGATGAGAAATTACAAAGGCATATGGATTTAGAGCTTTTAATGCGCATTTCAAAATATTATTTGTTCGCGCATATCCCGGAGCCGCTGGTCAAATATTGCTTAACGAAAAATAGTATTTCGTTGAATTTAAATTCTTTACTTGAATCAGAAAAATTGATTTTTAAAAAATATTATAATGATATAGCCGGGCAAAAGGGACTTCTCGGCAAATATTTGTATAATATCGGTACTTTGTCTTGCCAACTAGGGCAAATGAGGGAGGGAAGAAAATATATTCTGCGTGCATTAAAGGCAGTGCCGACAAATCTTAAATTTATCGCCGCGTTTGTTTTTTCATTATTTGGGAAAAAGATATATCGGAATTTAATTGTTAAAAAAAATTTATTTTTCAAAAAGACCGTTAAAGAAAAAAATATTCCGGTAAAATCGACAATATTATTTGTAGTGCATACAACAGTAATCGGCGGAGCAGAACTTTATCTTTTAAAAGTTCTTAAGCATCTTAATAAAAATAAATTTTCCCCTGTTGTAATTGTTCCCGATGATGGCTGCTTGAACCAGCGTTTAAAACAGATTGGCGTACAAACGCAAATTGTCGCATTAGGGCCATTCCAAAGAAAAAATCCTTTCCCGCACATTCGGTCGATCATTAATTTATTTAGGCAGATAGTCAGATATAAGCCTTTAATAGTGCATTCTTTTACGCGGCCGGCACAGTATTATTGCGCTTGGGCAGCAAAGCTTACTCGTACAGCTAATATCTGCCATTTTCACGATATAATAAATTGGGATGATTATACTAAATTTTCAAAGTGGTCAGTATCTTCTGCGGATATTGTGATTGCTGTATCTTTGGCGGCTAAGGAATGTTTGCTTAAAGGCAATATTCAAGAGGAAAAAATTGTTGTTATAAATAACGGTATTGATCCAGAAGAGATCTCTCAACCGGCTGATATTAAAAAAATAAGAATGGATTTTAATCTGAAAGAAAAAGGGTTGCTAGTGGCTGCGGTAGGACGGATTGTTCCTGAAAAGGGTTTTGATGTTTTTATCAGAGCAGCGGCTGAGGTTTTAAAAAATATTCCTGATGTGAAATTTATTATAGTTGGTGAGGAACAGGCGCGATTAGGCAGCAGTTATTCTTATTTGAATAATCTTAAGTTGCTTGTTAAAGAATTGGATATTGAAAGTAATCTTTCTTTTACCGGGTTTCGTGAGGATGTGTTGAGTATAATTAAAAGTGTTGATTTGCTTGTATTGAGTTCAATTATGGATGCATGTCCTACAGTGATATTGGAGGCTATGGCTTTAGCTAAGCCTGTTGTAGCTTCTCGGGTAGGAGGTATTCCCGAAATGGTTGAGGATAATATTACAGGGGTATTGTTTTCAAACGGCAATTTTCAAGAGTTAGCTAAGCATATAATTGGTTTGCTTTCTGATGAAGAATATAGGCTGCGTTTGGGTGAATCAGGCAAAAATAAGGTTAAGAAAAGTTACTTAATCAAGGAAAAAGTTTGCCGGATAGAAGAATGCTATAATAAATTCTTAAAAAATATGGAAAAATAAATGAATATAGTTATTGACGCATTGGAAGCAAATCTGAATAATAAAGTGGGTATGGGCAATTACGCGGATAATTTAATTCGCGCTCTGGCTTTAATTGATCAAAAAAATGATTATACCTTGTATGTTAAAAATCCAGCAAATAAAGATAGTCTGGTTAAACAAAATAATTTTAAGTATAAGCAGCTTGCCAGTCCGTTGATTCGTTCGTTTTGGAGTCAATGCCGGATTCCGCTGGAACTGATTCGGGTCAAGCCGGATTTATTGCATGTGCCCACAGGTCATAAAGTCCCGTTTAATTGTCCGCAACATACTGTGGTTACAATTCACGACTTGGCTTTTCTTAAATTCCCTGATTACTTTAAAACCTCAGTTAAATGGCGGTGTGAGCAGTTTACTCGGCATGCGGTATTAAAAGCTGAAAAGATTATTGCTATCTCTGAATCAACTAAAAAAGATATTATCGATTATTATAAAGTTGATCCCAAAAAGGTCGAAGTTATTTATCATGGGGTAGAAGATGATTTTAAACCCGGGGTTAGTCAAGAAAAAATTGATTTAGTATGTGAAAAACATGGAATAACTTTGCCATTTATTTTGTTTGTGGGAGTTCTTCAGCCGCGGAAAAATATCAGCTGCCTGATCAGAGCATTTAAGCAGGTTGTGGAAGCGGGCAAGGATATGCAGCTGGTTATTGCCGGCGGTAAAGGCTGGATGTATGATGAAATCCTGAACACTGCCAGGCTTTCGGGAATCAGAGAGAGGATTATTTTTACTGGTTATACGCCTAAGTCAGATGTGATTTGTTTGCTTAATGCTGCTAAGGTTTTTGTTTTACCTTCATTGTATGAAGGATTTGGGTTGCCAATATTAGAAGCAATGGCTTGCGGGGTTCCGGTTATTGCGTCCCATGTTTCCTCAATGCCGGAAATTGTACAGGATGCCGGGATATTGATTGATCCGGATAATCAACAGAAAATCACTCAGGCTTTGCTTGATATCCTGAACAATCAGAATTTAGCCCAAATTTTGATTGCCAAAGGATTAAAAATAGCTCAAAGTTTTACTTGGGAAAAAACAGCGAGAAAAACGCTTAAACTTTATGAATCGATGCTGAAAAATGGGAAATAAAATCAAAGTATTATTTTTAACTCAAACCCGTCAAATCGGTCCGGCCAGTCGATACCGGGTTTATCAGTACATTGATTATCTGAGAGTCAATGGTATTGAATGCACACTCAGTCCTGCATTGCCGCAATCTTGTTATAAATTTTTTTATCAGAATAGTAATATCTTAAAAAAGATTTTATTATTGCCATTGATTGTTATCAAACGTATATATGATCTATCGAGAGTTAAAAAATATGACATTGTGTTTATCCAAAGAGAGATCTTGCCGCAAATTTTTCCTTTATTTGAGATTCTGATCTCTCGAATTCATAAAAATATTATATTTGATTTTGATGACGCGATATTTTTGATTCCGCCGCAAAGAAATAAACTGTTTTATTTCTTAAAAGATAAGCAGGCAATTCCGCGAATAATTAGTTTGAGCCGTCAGGTAATTGTCGGTAATGATTATTTGAAAGAATATGCTTTGCAGTTTAATAAACAGGTAGAATTAATTCCTACGGCAGTGGATACTCAAGTATGGATAAAAAATGTTAAATCTTTAAATCAATCTGATCGGCAGGCACTTCTGGGAAAGGAAAAAATTATAATCGGCTGGATTGGGACCAGACATAATCTTTTTTATCTGGAGATGCTTGCGCCGGTATTTAAACAGCTTGCGCAAAAACAGGCTATTTGTCTGCATATAATCAGTGATGCTGTTTTTAAAAGCAAAGACAAATATTTGGATATCCTGAATATTGCCTGGGATATGAATAGCGAAGTAGCGCAAGTCCAGAAATTTGATATTGCGATCGCGCCTTTGGCGGATGATGCTTGGGGCAGGGGGAAATGCGGATTAAAAGCTTTGCAATATATGGCCTGTTCTATCCCCACTGTTTGTTCCGCTGTTGGTGTATATAATCAGATTATTGAAGATGGGAATAATGGTTTTCTCGCTAAAAATCAAACTGAATGGTTAGTGAAACTAACATTGCTGATAAATGATCAAAAACTTAGGCAGAATATGGGAGCGGCGGGAAGAAAGACAGTAGAAAATAATTATTCTTTTGAGATTAATAAAATAAAACTTAAAAATATAATTACACAGATCAAATAATAAATAGTAAACCTAGATAAAGGTAAACAATGTGCGGGATATGCGGAGTTCTTAATTATAAAGGCCAAAAAATTGATGAGAATTTGATTAAGGCGATGTCTGATAAACTGGAGCATCGCGGTCCAGATTCTTTTGGCAAATATATCGATCAAAAAATCGGCTTAGGGCACAGACGGCTTTCAATTATAGATCTAAAGAGCGGACAACAACCGATTAGTAATGAAGATAAAACAATATGGCTGATTGTAAATGGGGAAATATATAATTATCGAGAATTGCGGGATCTGCTGGAAAAGCAAGGCCATGTTTTTTCTACAAATTCTGATTCAGAAGTTATCGTTCATCTTTATGAGCAGTATCAGGAGCAGGCTTTAGATTACTTAAGAGGAATGTTTGCTTTTGCGCTTTGGGATAAAAAGAAAAATAAATTATTTATTGCCCGTGATCGTATGGGGCAAAAACCTTTAGTTTACTGGCATGACGATAAGCAGTTTGTTTTTGCTTCAGAGTTAAGGTCACTTTTAATTTGTCCATGGATAAAAAGGGAAATTGATCCTGAAGCGCTAAATCTTTATTTAAGTTTTCTTTATGTTCCGGCGCCAAAAACAATGTTTAAAAACATTAAAAAATTATTGCCGGCACATTATTTAGTGGTAGAAAACGGAAAGCTGGAAATTAAAAAATATTGGAGTTTGCAGCCTCGGGTTGACCGGCGGAAAAGCCTGAAAGATTACAAACAGGGAATTATTGAGCAGCTTGATCAAGCTGTTAAATTACGCTTAGCCAGTGATGTTCCCTTGGGAGTTTTTTTAAGTGGCGGCATAGATTCCAGCGCGATTGTCAGCCGGATGAGTAAATACAGCTCAAATATCAAAACATTTTCCGTGGGTTTTGAAAATAAACTGTATAATGAACTGGGATATGCTCGGATAATCGCAAAAAAATTCTCTACAGAACATCATGAGTTGATCATCAAACCAAAAGCAATTGAAATCATGCCAAAATTAATCAGCCATTACGGCGAACCTTATGCTGATTATTCGTGCATTCCGACTTACTATATCGCTAAATTTGCCGCTAATCATATAAAAGTTGCTTTGTGCGGTGATGGCGGAGATGAGTCTTTTAATGGCTATTATCGCTATACAGCAACTAAGGTTGCTCAAGCTTTTGATTGTTTACCGCGCTTTTTGTGTAAACTGATTTCCCGCACGGCAATCGGATTGCTTCCTGATGGGAATGATATCCGGAGCAAGTCATGGCAGATAAAAAGGTTTTTTAGCGGACTGGAATATCCCCCGGTGCAACGTTATCTTAATTGGATTGCTTGTTTTAATCAGCAACAGAAAAAATATCTTTTAAATTCTGATTTTTTCTCAGAATTAAATATAAATACTGATTTGGAGTATTTACAAAATGCCTATTTACAAATACAATCTAATGATTTTAGTGATGCTACCAGACAAGTAGATATAGATACATACTTACCCAATGATCTATTAGTTAAAATGGATATAGCTTCAATGGCTAATTCTTTAGAAGCTCGCGCTCCATTTTTGGATCATAAATTTATGGAATATGCTAGCCAAATACCCCATGATTTAAAATTACATAATCTCCAAAATAAATTTATTTTAAAAAAAGCGCTGGCTGATTCTTTACCAAAAGATATTATTAATCGAAAAAAACAGGGCTTTGCCATTCCGATAGGCCAATGGTTTCGCCATGAACTAAAAGATTACGCGTATGATCAATTGCTGGATAAGGCTTGTATTGATCGAGGCTATTTTAAGCAAAATTACCTTAAGCAGATTCTAGACGAACACATTGCCGGAAAAACAGATAATGGCTATAAATTGTATACATTATTAATGTTTGAACTTTGGGCCAAAGAATTTATTGACGGATAGTTTATTAATTTACTGTAGAGTTGTATTGACAAGCTTAACTGTATATGTTAACCTGTTTCTAAGTCTAACAAAAGTCTCAACTGTAAATAGAGTCAAGGTTTATCAATACTTAAGGATAAGTATACTTAGCTAATAGCTTAATGTGACCAAAGGAGGGGCAAATGGCGCTCAAAGAGTTTTTTGTGCGTAGAAAATTTTTAATTCAAAAAGAGTTTCAATTAAAGTTTGTCGGTTTTTTAATTCTGGTAATCCTGGCAATTTCTGCTTTGGTTGTATTGACAGTTAATTTGTCAATTTGGGCTGCAGTGGAAAAAGGCGTAAGCTCTCAAGTTCAAATAGTTATTGATCAGATTCTGCATAATATGAACGTTCTGTTTATGTTTGAAATCCCAATTGTTCTGCTCATTTCAATTTTTGCCGCGATTATTTTTTCTCACAAAATAGCTGGCCCGGTTTATCGTTTACAACAGGCAGCAATTCAGGTTGTCCGGGGTGATTTGACCAGCAATGTGCATTTGCGCAGAGATGATGAATTGAAAAATCTTTCCTCAGCATTCAACTCCGTTGTCGATAATATGCATTTGTTGGTTGCTAAAGACCGCAAGTTGATTACGGCTCTTTCGGCAATAACGGATACCTTATATACTAATCTTAAAGATAAGAAGATCAGTCAGGATGAAGCGCTGGTTTTAATTCGTAAATTAAATGATCTGGTTGGCGAGCTTAGGACTTTGATTATGCAGTATAAGATAGAAAAGAGTTAAGAGTATGGAAATTCTTGAACTTATTCGTATGTCAATTGAAAAAAACGCGTCAGATCTGCATCTTACAGTAGGATTGCCTCCGATGTTGCGGATACATGGCAGATTAATGTCAACAGAAACTGATCCATTGACAGCCAACGATGTTGAACAACTTGTTAATAAAATGATGACCGATGAACATCGAGAAAAGCTGGAGGACGGAAGAAGCATTGATTTCACCTACAGCTATATTGCTCGGTTCAGAGTTAATGTTTTTTATGAAAAAGGTTATTTGGCCGCGGCGCTGCGATTTATTCCTTTTGAAATCCCTTCATTAGAAAAACTGGGCGTTCCCTTGATAGTTGCTGAATTAGCGCGAAAACAAAGGGGTTTGATTCTAGTTACCGGGCCAACCGGCTCAGGAAAATCAACAACCCTTGCGGCAATGATTGATTTAGTTAATAGAGAACAAGCCTGTCATATTATAACTATTGAGGATCCGATTGAGTATTTACATCCTCATAAAAAAAGCATTGTTAATCAAAGAGAAGTTTATTCTGATACACCTTCATGTTCTTTGGCTTTGCGGGATGCTTTGCGTGAAGATCCTGATGTGATTCTTGTTGGTGAAATGCGTGATCTGGAAACAATTTCAACCGCGATCACTGCCGCGGAAACCGGACATCTGGTTTTTGCTACTTTGCATACAAATGATGCGGTACAAACCATTGATCGAATTATTGATGTTTTTCCTGAAGGACAACAGTCGCAGATTCGTTTGCAGACTTCTTTGGCTTTGCAAGGTGTTATCTCTCAGAGATTAATTCCGACTGCTGATGGAAAAGGACGGGTGGCCGCGATTGAAGCCATGAGTGTAACTCCGGCCGTGGCTAATCTTATCAGGGAAAAGAAAACACATCAGATTTATTCAATGATTGAAACCGGGGCTAAAGATGGAATGCTGAGTATGAATCAGTCATTGGCTGATTTGTGTAAAGCTCGCTTAATTAGAATCGGAGACGCGATCACATATTCGAATAAACCTGAACTTTTAAAAAGGATGCTACTATAATTATGGAATTAAAAGAACTTTTACAGTTAACTACACAGCGTAATGCTTCTGATCTGCATATTGTCTGTGGTGTTCCTCCTGTATTGCGGATAAATGGAGACCTTACTATTTTAGAACAAGCTGGCAAAATTATGCCTCAGATTTCTAAAGATTATGCTTATCAAATGCTTAATCAAGATCAAATAAATGAATTTGAGAAAGATAATGATCTTGATTTTTCTTACGGGATTGCTGGGATTGGACGTTTTCGGGTTAATCTGCATATGCAGCGCGGCAGTATTGGAATTGCTTTTCGCCGGCTGGCTTTGGAAATTAAAAATGCTGAAGAACTAGGTTTACCGCCTATTGTTAATGAATTTGCTATGCTGGAAAAAGGCTTAGTTTTGGTTACTGGAGCAGCTGGATCAGGTAAATCTACGACAATTGCCGCAATGATTGATTTGATTAATACCCGAAGAAAAGCGCATATTATAACCATCGAAGATCCGATTGAATATTTATATTCTCATAAAACCAGCATTATTGAGCAAAGAGAAGTATCAACTGATACTAAGTCATTTGGCAGCGCTTTGAAATATGTATTAAGGCAGGATCCTAATGTTATTTTAGTTGGTGAACTTCGCGATCTAGAAACGATTTCTCATGCGATTACCGCTGCGGAAACCGGGCATTTGGTCTTAGCCACATTGCATACTACTGATGCCGTTCAGACAGTAGACAGACTAATCGATGTTTTTCCGCCTTATCAGCAGCAGCAAGTGCGGATTCAGGTTTCTTTGGCTTTGCAGGGGGTTATATGCCAGCAATTGATTATTAGCAAAGATAAACAAAGACGGATTCCGATTATTGAGACAATGGTGGTTACTCCGGCGATTAGAAATCTTATTCGCGATGCTAAAACTTTTCAGATTTATTCGTCCTTAGAAACTGGTTTAAAACTGGGGATGCAGAGTGTGGATATGGCCTTGGCTGAGGTTGTGCATAATGATTTAGTTAATGAAGAAGATGCTTTTATTAAAGCGCGTGATCCGGAAGGCTTAAAGCGGCGCATAATAAAATTAAAGGAGGCTTCTGCCCATGGCAGCTGATAAAGTAAGAAAAAAGCTGCTGGGGGAATATCTGGTTGAGCAAGGCCTGGTTTCCGAAGAGCAGATACAGCGGGCTTTGGAAGAACAAAAAAAAGCTGGCTCGCGTTTAGGTCAGACTTTGATTGATCTTGGTTTTCTTAGTGAAGAGCAAATGATCATTGCTTTAGCCCGTCAGCTTGACCTTGCTCATATTGATATTTTAAGTTACAATTTGAAGCCGGATGTAGTTAATCTTATTCCGGAAAAAATCGCCCGCAGATATGAATTGATTGCCATTGATAAAATGGGGGATAGTCTGACTATTGCCATGTCTGATCCGCTTAATGTTTTTGCGATCGATGAAGTTTCCCAGCTAACCCGCTCACGCATAGATCCAGTAATTTGCTCAAGAACTAAATTACTCAAAATATTTGATAAAGCATATAATTTAAATTTGAGCGATACAGCTGAACCCGAGAGTATTGTTTCTACTGATAAATATACGCGGCATCAATCTGAAGACAAAGAAGTTCCAGCATTGGGCGGAGCGGAAATAATTGATCTGGTTAATGAAATTCTTCAATTATCTGTTCAAGCCAGAGCAACAGATATTCATATCGAGCCGGATGAACAAGAAGTAAGGATCCGCTGTCGGATAGACGGATTTCTTATGGAACTTAAAACATATCCGAAGGAAGTTCAATTACCGATTATTTCCCGGATAAAAGTTGTATCTGGTTTGGATATTTCCGAAAAAAGAATTCCTCAGGATGGAAGGTTTAAATTCCTGTTTGAAGGTCGAGAAATTGATTTGCGGGTTTCTACTTTGCCCACGGTTTTAGGGGAGAAGATAGTTTTGCGTGTTTTGGATCAAGCTATGGTAGTTGTTGATATGGATAAACTGGGGTTTTTGCCGGAAAATCTTGCTCAGCTGCAGGATTTAATTCATCGGCCTTATGGTATGCTTTTAGTGACTGGCCCGACATCCAGCGGAAAAACCACAACCTTATATTCAGCTTTAAATACAATAAATACAATTGAAAAAAATATTCTTACTGTCGAAGATCCGGTTGAATACAGACTTAAGATGATCAATCAGGTCCAGATAAATCCGCGAGCCGGATTAACTTTTGCCGCGGGTTTGCGCAGTTTTTTGCGTCAGGATCCCAATGTAATTATGATTGGAGAAATTCGTGATATGGAAACAGCGGAAATCGCGATTCAATCGGCATTGACCGGACATTTAGTTTTAAGCACAATTCACACCAATAATGCTCCCTCAACCATAACTCGGTTGATTGATATGAAAATTGACGCGTTCCTGGTTGCCTCAGCTGTAACCGGAATCCTTGCCCAGCGTTTGATTCGAACTATTTGTCCTGGCTGTAAACAGCCGTTTACTCCGGATGCGGATGTTTTGCATGGTTTGAATTTGGAACCCAAGGCTGAGGGTTATACTTTTTATAAAGGCGCGGGATGTGATCTCTGCGGCGGAACTGGGTATAAAGGCAGAATCGGGATTTATGAGATGATGATTGTTAATAATGCGATCAGAGAATTAATTCTTAGACATGCTTCTACCGCAGAGTTAACCGAAGAAGCAAAAAAACACGGTATGAAGACTTTAAGAGAAGATGGTTTTCAAAAAGTATTAAACGGAGTTACAACTGTCGAAGAAGTTTTGCGGGCAACTGCTGAAGAAGCAAAAGGATAGGATACGGATATGCTAAGACCGAACTCACTCAAAAAACGAGTGAGAACAAATCTGATGATTGCCATTCCTCTGCTGATTGTTATTCTTGTTTTTGGCGCACAGATTTTCTCTTATTATATTGTACAAGGTAATGTTAAAAATCTGGTTGATGATTCCCAAGATGTCGCTATTTTTAATAAAGTTATGTTTATTCTGGGCAAACAGATTTGGTTTTCTTCTATTGCCTCAGGCATCTTTGGAGTAATTTTGGCTTATGCTATTACCATCCCGATTAAAAAACTTACTTTCAATGCTCAACAGGTGGCAACGGGTGATTTATCGAGAACTGTACAGGTTAATACTGAAGATGAGATCGGGGCTTTGGGCAAATCGTTCAATGCGATGGTCTCTTCCTTGAATGAACATATAATCGACAGTATGACTGGTGGAGTTATAACGATTAATATGCGGGGAATGATTGCCACATTTAATCGTTCAGCTGAATTAATCTTAGGTTATGATTCAGAAGAAATTGTCGGTAAATCTGTGTTTGAAGTTTTTCCTTTGGACAGTAAAAATTCGGATTTAACTAAAATTATCAAAGATACACTTGAACAAAGACAAACTAGCTCATCGCGAGAAATAAATATTTATTCTTTGAATGGGAAAAAAATTCCCATAGGAATAACGACCTCTTTATTAAGAGATAAAAAAAATACTTTTTTGGGTATAGTGGTTACCTTTAAAGATCTAGAGCATATTAAACATTTAGAAGAACAAATGCGCCGCGCTGACCGATTAGCGGCTGTGGGTAGTCTTGCTGCCGGAATAGCGCATGAGATCAGAAATCCTTTAGGCTCGATTAAAGGATTGGTTCAGCTACTGGCGGAAGATTTAAAGGCAGATGATCAGAAGATTTCCTACGCGGCAGTGATTGTCAAAGAAGTTGATCGTCTAAATAAAGTTGTCGAAGAACTTTTAAGTTTTGCTCGTCCGGATGATTCTGAGCTGGAAGTGAATTTTGTTGAATTAAATTTAAATGAAGTTATTGATCAAACCTTGCTTTTAGCCTCACATGACAGTAAAAAAGAAAATATTAAAATCATTAAAGAGTATTCCGAGGATTTACCTTTAATCCCGGCGGATTCAAAAAAACTCCAACAGGCATTTCTAAATTTAATTATGAATGCTTTTTCCGCCATGGAAAATGAAGGAAACCTGACAATTAAAACTGAGTATAAACCGGATACAAAAATAGCAAAAGTCATATTTGCTGACACGGGTTTGGGTATTAGCCCGAATAATCTAACAAAAATATTCGATCCGTTTTTTACCGCTAAGCAGGGTGGTACAGGATTGGGTTTAACCATAACCCATCAGATAATAGCAACACATAAGGGTAAGATAGATGTTGAAAGTAAAATTAATAAAGGCACGAAATTTATTATTAGTTTTCCGGTTAAAATATTAAAAGGATAAGTATGTCTGCAAAAATTTTAGTTGTTGATGACGATCAAAGTTTTCGTTTTTTACTTGAGGAAACTTTGAAGAAAGAGGGCTATGATATTGTTTCTGCCACTTCGGGAGAACAGGCCTTGGAGCTTTATCAGCCGGATAAATTTGATTTAATTACTTTGGATGTTAAGATGCCGGGGATTGATGGTTTTGAAGTGCTTTCGCGGATCAAACAAATAAGCCCTGATCAACAAATTGTTATTATTACTGCTTATGGGGCTCAAAAAATCGCGATTGAGGCGGTAAAAAAAGGTGCCTATGATTATTTTACCAAGCCTTTTGATATTGATGAATTACGGCTAATTATTAGCCGATCATTAGAGTGTTCAAGACTTAATCAAGAAAATAAACAGCTAAAAGATGAATTGCATAAACGCTATGATTTTGATGAGATAATCGGTAGTAGCGGTAAAATGCTGGAAGTTTTTGAGATAATGAAGAAAGTGGTAAATAGCGAAGTAACTGTTTTAATCCAAGGAGAAAGCGGCACAGGCAAAGAACTGGCTGCCCGGGCAATTCATTTTAACAGCGCTCGAAAAGATAAACCTTTTGTCAAAATAAACTGCGCGGCAATTCCTGATGGTCTTTTAGAAAGTGAATTATTTGGCCATGAAAAAGGCGCGTTTACCGATGCCTCAGCTAAGAAGATCGGTAGATTTGAAGCGGCAAATACCGGAACAATTTTTCTTGATGAGATCGGTGATATGAGTTTATCAACCCAGGCTAAAGTATTAAGAGCTTTGCAGGAAAAAGAATTTGAAAGAGTAGGGTCGACCTTGCCGATTAAAGTTGATGTGCGGATTATTGCCGCGACAAATAAGGACTTATTTCGAGGGGTCAAGGAAGGTGAATTTAGAGAAGATCTTTATTATCGGATCAATGTGGTTAATCTTCAATTGCCGGCACTGCGGCAGAGGCGCGAGGATGTACCTTTATTGTTTGAATATTTTATGCATAAATTTAATCAGGAATTAAATAAAGCGATCAAGCATATTTCTCTGGAAGCAATGGAGCTTTTGATGAAATATTCATGGCCGGGGAACATTCGTGAATTGGAGAATGTTCTGCAGCGGGCGATAGTTTTAGCGGAAAAAGATATAATTACTAAACATGATCTGCCGTTTTATATTCAGTGTCTGGATAATGAAATTAAGATTGCGACAGAATCAGTTGATTTCTCTAAGTCATTGATTGATACTGTAAAAGATATTGTTGATGATGTGGAAAAACAAATAATTATCAAAGCTTTGAAAAAAACTAATTGGAATCGAACAGAGGCTTCTCGGCTTTTAAAAATAAGCCGAAAAAGTCTTTTTAATAAAATGAAAAGATCCAATTTGTTGGAAGAAGAGGATTAAATAATGCCGGTATTTGAGTATAAAGCCCGGGAAGCACAAGGAAAACTGCTGAGCGGAAAATTGGATGCGCCTAATCGGAGTATTGTTGCCGATAAGCTTAGGCAGATGGGATACTTTGTTGTCTCGATCAAAGAAGATCGCGTGCAGCAAAGTGCTTTGGATGTGGATATTTTTGAAAAATTCGCCAGAGTTAAACCGCGGGATCTGGTTATTTTTAATAATCAGCTGGCAACAATGATCGGCTCAGGTTTAACCTTGGTTACAAGTTTGAATGTGCTTTCTCAGCAGGTTGAAAATAAGAAACTGCAGGAAGTTATTATTAAAGTTCGAGATGATGTTGAATCAGGAATATCTTTTTCCTCGGCTTTAGAGAAACATCCTAAAGTATTTTCAACTCTATTTGTGAATATGATCAATGCCGGAGAAACCGGAGGTGCTTTAGAAGAAATATTGCGCAGATTAGCTTTGTTTGCTGAGCAGAGCGAAGAAATTAGTATGAATGTTAAAACCGCTTTGACTTACCCGATTTTGATTGTTACGATTACAACCGGGGTGGTCATGTTTTTGGTTATGGGGGTTTTTCCTAAATTTGAAATATTATTTAAATCAATGGATGTTGCTTTACCTCTGCCTACGCAAATTTTATTGACAATCAGTCATTGGCTGAGAGAAAAATGGTTTTTTATTATCGCTGCGCTTGTCGGGCTGATTGTGTTTTTTTTAAGATATCGTAAAACTTCAGCTGGCAAATACAATATAGAATTGTTTATTTTAAGAATTCCCATATTTGGCACTATTATTAAAAAAGCCGGAATCTCTAGATTTGCCAGAACATTGGGAACCTTGATTAATAGCGGTGTGCCGATTCTTCAGTCTTTAAGAATCGTCGAGACTACTGTGGGCAATGCGGCAATAGCCAAAATAGTTAATATTGTGGCCGATAATGTAAATCGCGGTGAAAGCATGGCTAGCCCTTTGCGAGATAATAAAATTTTTCCGCCTATGGTGGGGCATATGGTTTCAATTGGTGAAGAATCCGGTACTTTAGATACGATTTTAAATAAAATAGCGGACTTTTATGACAGTGAAGTTGACAGTACGGTCAAGCGGCTAAGCTCGATAATCGAGCCAGTTTTATTGGTTTTTATCGGAGGAATAGTCGGCATGATTGCTCTTTCTTTATTTTTGCCGATGTTTAATTTGGTTAATGTTATTAAATAGATGAAAAGTGCTATATTTGAGTAATGTTTTACTCAGATATGTTTAATTGAGTATGTTTGTACTCGAAATTTCTAGATTTTATAATTGTTTTTTCAGTTCTTTGACGAGGAAAAAAACTAGAGAATTGGCATGTTAATTGCTTTATTTTAATTAGCTTGAACATATTGCTTGACAAAAATAGGCAGATACTATATAAAAAAGGAGGGAAAAGGTGAAAACAAAAGGCTTTACGTTGATCGAACTGCTGATTGTTATAGCCATTTTAGGTATTTTAGTTTCCCTTATTTTGCCTCGGTTTGCTGATGTTCGTGAAGATGCTAATACAAAGGTCTGTGTTGCTAATATGCGCGGATTGGTTTCAGCAATGGCAATTTACGAAACTCGACAGAATGATGATGCTAATTGGGGAGTAGCGCCTTACATTGTAGCTAATTTAGTTAATTGGGGTTATGTGGCTGCTGAACCGCGGTGCCCATATGAAAATAGTGAAAGTTCTCCGGACAGTTATACCTTAGTAGCCAGCAGTGGCAGTTTGACTGATCGGGTGACTTGTCCAAATGTCGGTAGCTATACAAATCATGTATGGCCTTAATTTTAAAGCAGTAAAACAAGAGGGGGGTGAATGGTAATGAATAGAAAAGGTTTTACATTAATTGAACTTTTGATTGTAATTGCTATATTGGGTATTTTAGTTGCTCTTATATTGCCGAGATTTGCTGATGTCCGTGAAGATGCTAATACAAAGGTTTGTATTGCAAATTTACGTGGTTTGGCTTCTGCTATGGCAACATATGAAGCTCGGGAAAATGCAGAGGGCCCATGGAATACTGTTGGATATATGGCAGGGGATCTTGTGACTTTGCAGTATATTGCGGCTGAGCCACATTGTCCATATGCAGCAGAAGATGGCGCTTCTTATGTGCTGGTGGTGAATACAGCTACGACTCCTGATTTAGCAACATGTCCTAAGGTTGGTGCTCATCCAGACCATGTATGGCCTTAATAATCGGTTTTTAGGCTGATTTTTAAAGTGGACGGCAAGTGATTGTCGTCCACTTTTATATTAAGCACAGTAAATAGTATTTAAAGATTTGAGGCTAAAATGCATCGTTTTTATGTAGATACTGTTGATCTTAAAGCCAATAAAGTGTTAATATCCGCAACGGAAGCAAAGCATGCGTATAAAGTTTTGCGGCTAAAACCCAATGACCTGGTTATTGCTCTGGACGGTAAAGGTAATCAGTATAATGGTATTTTAGAATCAATTAATTCTGATCAAGCTGTTATTCTAATTCAAAAATCAGTGCATCTTGAACCGCAGTTACCGAAAATTACTTTGGCCGCGGCAATTCCTAAACAATCTAAGTTTGAGGCAATTGTTGACAAAGCTACACAGCTGGGGGTGGATAGGGTAATTCCTTTGATCAGCGAACGGACCATTGTAAAACCTGAGCTGTTTAAGCAGAATGATAAAATTATTCGCTGGCAGAAAATCGCGATTGAAGCTGCTAAACAGTGCGGCTGTTTATATGTACCGCAAATCGCTCCGATTCATAAATTCAAGCAAATTGCTAAAAACGCGAATAAGTTTGATTTATGCCTAATCGCGGCTATCCATGATGATGTGGTTTTTATAAAAGATGTCTTAAAAAAAGAAAGAGCTGATTCTGTACTGGTTTTAATTGGACCGGAAGGTGATTTTACGGAACAGGAAGTAGCATTAGCGCGTGATTATGGTGCTATTTGTGTATCTTTGGGGAAAAATATTTTAAGGTGTGAAACCGCCTCAACTATGGTACTATCGGTATTAAATTATGAATGGAAAACATAAAACTACAATAAAAATAATAATTGATGGATTATTCTATAAAACAAAGAATTTTGTTTTAAAAGAACAGCGGAAATTTCTGATAGTTTTGCTTGTGATTTTTTTGTATTTTTTTGTGGTAGTTATCTATCAGGTTTCTTCAAAAGCTCCGGTTAAGCCAGAAGAGAAAAAACCAATAAGTCAGTTGTACCTGCTGGAATTTATTAATGGGTGGCGGGATTATCAGCAGAATTTTGATGTTGAGGATTTACGTTTTGGTGAAAAATTTTTATCGTTTACAATCAATTTAAAATTAAAAACAAAATCAATATTAATTGTAAAAAAATTAGGCATGGACATGATCTTAGGCCTTGAACAGGAATATCCTGAATTGGAAGATATAAATATTAAGGTGATTTGTTTTCGTGACTTAGATAAAATAGTATACGGCACTGCTGTTTATAATCGGGATATTGATGAAGTCAGTTGGACTTATAAATAACCGTAAAAGAAATTGGCTTTTTAGATGATTTTGAACAAAAAGAAAAATAATGTAAAAACCTGTAAGTTTTACACCTTTGGCTGCAAAGTCAATCAGTATGAAACCCAATTGATCCGAGAGCAATTTTTGGCCAAGGGTTTTATCGAAACCAATAAAAATCCGGATTATTTTATTATTAATGGATGTACGGTTACTGCTGCTGCTGATCGTAAATGTCGATATCTTCTGCGTTCCTTACATAAAAAAAATCCTTCTGCCCAAATTATTGTTACCGGCTGTTTTGCGAAAAATAATCCTGATATTATCTTTCAGCCTGGAGTTGATCAGGTAATTCCACAGGAAGATAAATTAACAATTATTGAGCAAATCAATCTAAACCCTGAAAAAAAACAAAGCCTTATTGCTTCTAAATTAAATGCCGTAAATTTGAATGGCTGTGAGCAAAAAAACTTGATCAATGATTTTAAGGGGCATAGCCGGGCTTTTGTGAAAATTCAGGATGGCTGTGATAATTTCTGTACTTATTGTATTATTCCTTCCATGCGTGGTTTGCCAATAAGCAGAGATTTGGAAATTATCAAACAAGAGGTTGCTGGACTGGCAAAAAAAGGATTTAAGGAAATAGTTCTGACCGGGATAAATCTGGGGATGTGGAGTGCTCAATCACCAAAAACAAACAACCGATTATCTTATTTGATTGAGCAGTTGTTAACGATTAAACAATTGCAGCGATTAAGATTAAGCTCTGTGGAATTAATTCATGTTGATGATTTATTAATCAAGCAAATAGAAAACTCGGATAAGTTGTGCGCCCATCTGCATATTCCTTTGCAAAGCGGAGATGATCAGATCTTGAAAAAAATGAATCGACGCTATACCCGAGATTTGTTTTTAAGACAGATCAAAAAGATTAAGCATCAAGTTTCCGATATTTGTTTTACCACTGATATTATGGTCGGTTTTCCCGGAGAAAGCGAAGAAAACTTTAAGAATACGCTGGATTTTGTGAAAAAAGCGGGTTTTTTAAAAGTACATGTTTTTCCTTATAGCCCCAGACCCGGGACAAAGGCCGCAACAATGCCTGATCAGATTGATCCAAAAGTCAAAGATCTTCGCAAGAAAAAACTGGTTGATCTTGCTAATTTGACAAGTTTTGAATTGCGCAAAAAATTGATTAATAAAAAAACTTTTGTGCTTTTTGAGGAATCAAGCTATGATGGATGCTGGATGGGGTATGCTGATAACTATGTCCAGATTAAAGTAAAATCAGCGAAAAATTTGAAAAATTTTAAACTTCCGGTCATAATCAGCAATGTTACGCATGAGCAAACCATCGCTGAGCTTGTTGAATGAGAATTATTGTTTGGGATATAGATGTTTTAGTGGTGAATAATCGGAGAGCTAAGATCTTTATCAGTATGCACTTAAATATGTCTTGAATAGCTTATGGATATATGTTAAACTAAACCAACAATAAATAAATTTAAAAAGCCTCTTTTTTAAGGATTTGAATTAATTAAAAGCCATGGGACAAATAAAAAATCTATTAAATAAATTTCTAAAACAAAAGCCGAAATTTGAAGTTGGCCTTGATATCGGCAATTCTAGTGTCAAGGTTGTTCAGTTATGTTCTAAACCCAATAGCAAACTCAAAGAGCTGGTAAGCTTTGATCTGCAGCGTTTTGTTGGCCCGGTCAATAATGATGTCATTGCGGCCGCAATAAAAATAGCGATGAAAAATGCCAATATTAATAATCCGGTAGTAAATACCTCAGTTTCCGGACAGGCGGTTATTGTAAGATATATTCAAATGCCTAAAATGACCAAAGAGGAATTGGATAAAGCGCTTAAGTTAGGTATTGGGAAATATATTCCTTTCGGGGTTGATGAAGTCAACTCTGATTGTCAGATACTCGATGATTCCGATAAAAAATCTAAAATGATGCGAGTCATGCTGGTTGCGGTTAAAAAAAATATCATTAAAGAACGGATGGATATTCTTGCTCGGGCTGGATTAAAAGCTAATGTTATTGATGTTGATTCTTTTGCGATTGTGAATTCTTTTCAATTGATTAGCCAGGAAAATAAAGGGATTATTGCTGTTTTGGACATTGGCGCCGATATTACTAGTACTACGATTTTGAAAGATAATGTTCCGCATTTTAATCGCGATGTCCCGATTGGTGGCAGTAATTTCACCAGAGCAATAATTGAGGAATTTGAAATGACGGTTGAAGAGGCGGAGGAGCTTAAACATAATCCTCAGACTCGATATGGAGATTTGATTACCGCGATTCGTCCGGTTATCGATGCCTTATCTGATGAAATGCAATTATCGTTCAATTATTGCGAAAGTCAGCTGGGCGGTCCTGTCCAAAAGATTTTTTTAACTGGCGGTATGGCTAAATTTAAAGGAATTGGTAAGGTATTAAGCGGGATACTCGGAGTTGATGTGGAAATTTGGGATCCAACTAGAATATTATTGGTTAATGAAGCTTTGCCCAGAGAGAAAATAGTGGAAACTGGTCCGCTTTTAACCGTTGCGATTGGATTGGCTTTAAGAGGCTAAATAATGATAGAAATTAATTTACTTCCAGCTGAATATAAAGTATTGAAAAAATCAACGGCAAAAAATGTGCCGGTAAATTTAATACTTATTAGTACAAACGCGGTTTTGCTTGCCGTTTTATTGATTGTTACAGGGATGAATCTTTCCCGGACGATTACGCTTAATGCGCTTAATACAAGATTAAAAGGTTTAGCTCCTGAACAGCAAAAGATCATTGCTTTACAGCGGAGAATGGAAAGTTTAAAATCGACAAATGCAATGTTTAGTCCATTGGTGGATAATCGCTTTTTGTGGTCTAAAAAACTTTACTTTTTAGATGAGTTGATCCTCCCGGGTATTTGGCTGAGAAATATATCATTAGAAAGAAAAATAGTTAATACATTGCTTGAGCCTAACTATCCGGGGAATTCGGTTAATCATTTAAAAATCGGGGCAAGCGTTGTTTCGATTACGCATGATGAAATGGGTATTATCGGTAAATTTATCAGAAGATTGAAAACCAGCGATGATTTTATTAGGGATTTTAGTAATATTGAATTAGAGGGAGTTGTTAGCCGGGATATTGCCTCAATAGAAGTTATGGATTTTACTTTACTTTGTCTGTTTAAATCGGATATTAATTTATGAGTGTAGATATTTCATTTTTGAAAAAAATAAAAATTCCTATATTTCAGATTATTCTTGGGGCTATTGTCGTGGTTTGTTTGGTTTTAACTCTGCCGCAGCTGATGAACATGCAGAATTTATCCAAAGAAATTACCGATAAACGAAAAATCCTTAATGATCTTGATGCTGGGATTAAAAATTTTGATATTTTAGAAAAAGAGGAAGAGTCTTTAAGTAAAGCCTATAGTGATTTTTTAGCCAGTCTGCCCGCGCAAAAAGATTTTCCGGTTTTTTTGGAATTGATTTCAAAATTGGCGAAAAATAGTGATGTAAAGATTGCTGCGATCGAACCTCAGAAAACAACGGATGCGCAAGGTTCATTTTTTATTAAGATTCCGGTTTTTATTGATGCCTATTGCGGGTATCATGAGTTGGGTAAGTTTTTAAATGAAATTGAATATGCGGATAAATTTATGAGGATTGGTAATATAAAAATTACGAAAGATGATCCGGACAGTGATAAGCTTCAAGTATTTATCGCGATCTATGCTTTTTGTTTGAGTGAGGATAATAGTGTTTAAAAAAAGCTTAATTATTATGATGGTTTTTGCCTTAAGCTCAACAGCTTTTGCTAAGAGTGAGAGTGAGTTTGTCTATAAAGATAAAGAAACACGTGATCCGTTTATTTCTTTAGTAACAATTGATGGCAGAATCCTGCCTGGGGCCAGAGAAATTACTGAATCAACTAATATTGAACTTGGGGGAGTTATCTGGGATCCCACTGGCAAATCCTTGGCAATTATAAATGGGAAACCAGTTAAGGAGCAGCAGAGGATTATGAATTTTCAGGTTTTAAAAATAAAAAAAGATAGTGTGCTTTTGCAAAAAGAGGGGAAAGTTATTGTGCTGTATTTAAAAAAAGGAGGGGGAGATAAAAATGGGGAATGATAAAACTTTAATTTTTAAGGTTAAGTTGGCAGTAGTAGTATTTGTTTTGATTCTGGGAGTGGCATCTTTTATTGCTGCTAATGGGGTTAATGAGATGCAGGTTGAAGATGCGGGTGAAGGTAATATCAGCGTTGAGTTTAAAGACGCGGATATTCATGATGTTTTCAGAGTATTAGCTTTAAAAGGTAATGTGAGTATTGTTTCAGACCCGGATGTTAAAGGTCTGGTTACAGTTCAAATAACTGATATCCCTTGGGAAAAAGCGTTGGATGTTATTTGCCGGACATATGCCTATGCTTATGAGCGTGAAGGTAATATTATCAGAGTTACGACATTAGACAAGCAGGGCCAGGAAAATCTGGTGACCGATGTTTTTCCGTTGAATTATGCTAAAGCCGCAAGCGTAGCTTCAGCAATAGCAGAAATGCGCTCAGATAGAGGTAAAATCAAGGCAGATGATCGGGCAAACTTAATCATTGTCACTGATATCCCCACAAATATTTATAAAATCGCCCAGGTAATTAAAAGACTTGATTCAATGACTCCGCAGGTTTCGATTGAAGCTAAGATCGTGGAAACCAATATGAGTAATAGTCAAGATTTGGGAGTTAAATGGAATGCTTCATACAGTGCTGGATTGTCCACTCGTCCAACTACTTTTCCTTGGCCTGCTAATAGCGCCGGAGAGGCATATAGTAATTTCTTACCCAATGGGGATGATGCCGCGACCTTTCATCCCGGAGCTACTTCATTTCCTTTAGCTCAAGCTACTCAATTTTCCTATGGCATTCTAGATGGCAGTGCCTTCAATGTTCTGCTTGAAGCGATTCAAACCAGGGGCAAAACTAAAGTGCTTTCAAATCCCAGAATTACAACCTTGGATAATGAACCAGCAGAAATTCATGTGGGAACAGACTGGCCGATTGCTAACTATACATATAATGAGCAGACAGACAGATTTGTTATTAGCGGATGGGAATATAAAAGTTACGGGATTTTATTAAAAGTCACACCAACGATTAATCAAAATGGTTATGTTACTTTAAAACTGCACCCAGAGATCAGCGATAAAACAGGTGAAGTTGATTTTCAAGGCGCGATTGTTCCGGTGTTAAGCACTCAGACATCGGATTGTACTGTAATGATTAAAGATGGCAATACTTTGGTTATTGGCGGATTAATAAAAGATAAAGTTGTGACAACTAAAACTAAAGTGCCTTTTCTCGGCGATATTCCGATATTAGGATTATTGTTTACCCATAAATCTGAGGAAATAATTAAAAATGATCTTTTGATTTTCATTACTCCGCATATTGTGCAAGAGGAAGCTTTGGCTAAGCGTCAGGAAATAACCAAAGCCTTGGATGTGCAAAGACTGGTTAACCTTGGTGATGATGATAATTTAGTCGAAGTCAGCACCAAGGCAAAAGCAAAAGAAGATAGTTTTATTGAAGGAGAGATGTTTGTTGATAAGCCGCAGGAGGAAGTTATTATTCCAGCGGTGGTTCCGGCAGTGGAAATGGCCCAACCAAAACCTGTTGTGAGCAAAGAAAAAATAATGGTGATTGACGAAGCCGAATTCAGTCCTGAATCAGTAATGGAGACGTCTGAACCTGCGAAGCCTGTGACAAAAATGCAAAAACCGGTTGATACCGCAGTTGTTGCCGATACGGATGAAGAAAAAACTGATAAAAAAAACGCTAATAAAGGTTTTTTCTTTAAAAAATAAAGAACAGGATCACTTTTAGATCCAGGCAAAACAAAGATATAGCACTTTTAAATTTGGGCTAAGTTTTTGTTTTGCCTGTTGATAGGATTTAATGGATACTTGTAAAATAAATGTTAGTTTTAGCAAAAAGGGAATCCTGCGATATATTTCGCATCTTGATTTTATGAGATTGATTTATCGGGCATTAAGACGCGCGGAATTGCCTTTTATGTTAAGCGAAGGTTTTAATCCTCGGCCAAAAATTAAATTTGGGCAGGCTTTAAAATTAGGAGTTCCCGGGATTATGGAAGTCGTATTTTCGTTGAAAACACCAATTAGTTTGGATGAGTTTAAAACGAAAATGCATCATCAGTTAACAGAAGATATAAGGATACTAGAAATTAGTTATGGAAAGTAAAGAGATTTTAATAAGTGTAGATGAACAGGAAAAGCGGGTTGCTATTCTTGAGGAAAGCAAACTTGAGGAATTTTTTCTGGAAAGAACAGCTATCCAGCATTTGGCGGGAAATATTTATAAAGGCAGGGTAGCGCAAATTGTTAAGGGTATGGAAGCGGCTTTTGTGGATATGGGCTTGGCGAAAAACGGTTTTTTGTATGTTCAGGAATTGCTCCCGGAAAAATTTAGGGCTGATGAATATGCTGTGGAGATAGATGAGAATGTTGTTGAACTTGCTACTCCTGCGCCAAAGGTAAGTGAAGAAAGAGTAAGAATTGAAAATTTATTGAGCAAAGGACAGGAAGTATTAGTGCAGGTAGTCAAAGAACCTTTTGGAACTAAGGGTTGCCGCTTAACCAGTCATATTAGCTTGCCTGGAAGGTTTCTCGTGCTTATGCCGTATAGTAAAAATATTGGTATTTCTAAAAAAGTCACAAATGAAAAAGAACGGGCAAGACTTAAGCAGCTGCTAAAGGATATTGGCTTACCCAAAGAAATGGGCTGTATTGTTCGTACCCAAGCAGTGGGAATGGGTACGAATGAATTTAAACGTGAATTAAAATATTTACTAAGGTTGTGGAATACAATTCAAAGCAAATCAAATAAAAGTAAAGCTCCGGCTTTGATTCATGAAGAATATGATCTTGTTTTAAGAGTTGCTCGCGATATTTTCAGCGAAGAAGCGAAGACTCTGATTATTGATAGTAAAGATGATTATAAACGAATAATGAGTTTTATCAAGGCTTTGGCTCCGCAATTGCGTAATCGGATAAAATTATATAAAGACAAAATGCATTTGTTTGAAAAATTCGATGTTGAGTCTCAGATTGATCAGATTTATGCGCAAAAGATTGCTTTAAAAAAAGGCGGCTATATTGTTATTGAGCGTACAGAAGCATTAGTCTCAATTGATGTTAATAGCGGCAGTTTTGTTAATCGAGGCCGCTTGGAAGAAACAGCATTTTTAACTAATTTGGAAGCTGCCAAGGAAATTGCCCGTCAGGCTATGCTTAAGGATTTAGCCGGGATTATAGTTATTGATTTTATTGATATGCAGAAAAATTCACATCAGAAGAAAATATTACAGGTTTTGACAAAAGCTTTGGAAAAGGATAAAGCTCGTTCAACAATTTATCCGTTTTCTCCCTTGGGATTAGTCCAGATTGCCAGGCAGAGAATTCGGAAAAACATTGAAAGTGTGATTTTTCAAAAGTGTTCTATATGTGATGGTACCGGGAGGTTGAAAACAACGCAATCCGTTGCGATTAAAGTGCTAAGGCAAATAAATAATTACTTAAGAACCCATAAAAAACGTTATCTTGAGGTTAAAGTTAACCCTAAAATAGCATTACGGTTTTTAAATGAAGATAGATTGGCAATTATTAATATGGAAAAGAAATTATGGGTAAAAATAGCTATCTTTACTGATGAACAATTAGGTATTGAAGATATAGTTTTTTTATGATATACTCATTTATTGTTTTTAAAATGGATAAAACTAAAAAATAGTAATTTGGAGGTGGATAAAGTGTACGCAATATTAGAAATTGGTGGTAGGCAATATAAAGTTTCCCAGGAAGATATTATTGAAGTTAACAAGATCGAGCAGGAAGATAATAGCTCTGTTACTTTAGATAAAGTTCTTATGGTTGCTAATGGAGAAGACATCAAAGTCGGACAGCCTTATGTTGAAGGAGCAAGTGTGGAAGCCGAAGTAATGGCACAGACAAAAGCGCCTAAGTTAATAGTTTATAAGTATTTAAGAAGAAAAGATTCACATAAAAAAACCGGACATCGTCAGAAATTAACAAAGTTATTGATTAAGAAAATAAATAATTAGAGCTAAATAAATTAATTTTTAAATCAGATTAATATTGAAAAACATGATTTATGATTAAATCATGCAGTGCTAAAGGAGATATATCGATGAGTACGAAAAAAGGACAAGGTGCCAGTAGAAATGGCAGAGACAGTAATTCAAAACGCTTGGGATTAAAACGTGCTGGTGGTCAAACAGTTACAGCAGGCTCAATTTTAGTCAGACAATGCGGTCAGAAATTCAAGCCCGGTAAAAATGTTGGTATGGGCAGAGATTATACTCTATATGCTGAGGTTGCTGGTAAGGTTTGTTTTCCTAAGCCAAAAGTCATCAGTATTGATACAAATTAAGATTGGTTGATGGGTCATGTTTGTTGACCGAGCTAAAATTTATGTTCAGGCTGGAGACGGTGGAAAAGGCTGTGAAAGCGAGTATTACAAAAAAGGCTGGCGTCATGCGCGCAGAGATGGTGGAGACGGCGGTCATGGCGGGTCAATCATAGTTAAAGCGGATGTAAATGTACATACTCTGCTTGATTTCCGTTATCGACAGCATTTTAAAGCCCAGTCTGGAAAACATGGTGGTAGTGGTAATAAACGCGGGGCCGATGCTCAGGACTCAATTATTCTTGTTCCCCCAGGCACGATTATTCGTGATGCTAATAATGACTGTTTGATTAGAGATTTAGATAAGGCTAATGAGCAGGTTATTGTAGTCAAGGGTGGTAGCGGCGGTATTGGAAACTTTAAAAGACAAGAGTCGACTCCAGGTAATCCCGGCGAACAGGTTAGGGTAAGTTTTGAGCTGAAATTAATTGCTGATATTGGTTTAATCGGATACCCTAATGCTGGAAAATCTTCCTTTATAAATAAAATTTCTAATGCTAATTCAAAAGTTGCTCAATTTCCCTTTACAACATTAAGTCCAATACTCGGAGTTGTAAACTCTTCTGTATCAGAATCCAGGATGATTATCGCGGATATTCCGGGTATTATTAAAGATGCGCATCAAGGTAGAGGATTGGGCATTGAATTCTTGCGGCATATTGAACGTACCAAAATATTATTGTTTGTAATTGATATGGCGGGAGTTGACGGCCGCGATCCGATTATTGATTATGCTGATCTTGTAAATGAATTGCAATCTTATGATCATATGCTGTTAAAAAGACCGCAATTAATAATTGCTAATAAAATGGACTTGGCTGAGGCAAAAGAAAATTTAATTAATTTTAAGAAAAGTGTAAGAAAAAGAATCTATCCGATTTCCTGTCTTGAGTCTCTGGGAATTGAAAAAATAAAAGAAGCTTTGTTTAAAAAATTAGGAAAGTTCGAGCAGGAAAACAGTGATTAAGCTAGAGAAGAACGCTATAATAGTGATAAAAGTCGGATCAAGTATTTTAGTTAATGATTCCGGCAAGCTGGATATGGTTAAACTGCAATCAATTACCAGTATGGTAAGCGGATTGAAAAAAAACGGTTATAATGTTGTTCTGGTTTCTTCTGGCGCGATTGCTTGCGGAATGGAAAAACTGGGGCTTACGCATAGACCAAAAACCATAGCGGAATCTTCTTGTGCCGCGGCTATTGGGCAAAGTCTGCTAATGTTTGATTATGAACAGTTATTTCGGAAGTCTGAACTTATTTGTGCCCAGCTATTGTTGACTTCAGATTGTTTGGATAAACGTGACCGGTATTTGAATGCGCGAACGACGATTTTGCATCTTTTGGAAAAGGGCAATGTTGTTCCGATTGTAAATGAAAATGACGCAGTGGTAACTGATGAAATTCGTTTTGGTGATAATGATAAGCTTTCCGCTAAAGTTGCTGTTCTGATTGATGCCCAGCTTTTAGTTATTCTTTCTGATGTAGACGGGGTTTATGATCCTGATGGAAAAGTTATTGACCAGATCGCGGAAATCGATCAAAGTGTGGAGAAATTAGCAGGTGATACATCGCGGCAAACCAGTACTGGCGGAATGATCACTAAATTTGAAGCAGCTAAAATCGCAACTAATGCCGGAATACTAATGGTGATTGGCAATGGACGCGATGTGAATCTAGTTCAGAATATTGTAGACGCTAAACAGATTGGCACTTGGTTTATTCCGAAAAAAGAAAAAATTTCCGGAAAGAAAAAATGGATTGCGTTTAGTTGTAAGAATTGCGGAAAAATTATTGTCGATGATGGAGCAAAAAAAGCTTTATTGGAAAAGAAGACTAGTTTATTAGCAATTGGTATTATTGATATTGAGGGTAAATTTTCTTTTGGTGATTTGGTTGTAATTTGTGATCAAAATAATAATGAGATAGCCAGAGGTTTAACCAATTATTCTAATCAAGAACTTGCTAAAATTAAAAAGGTTAAGACTGCGGATATTGAACAAATTTTAGGTTACAAGTCTTATGATCAAGTTATTGATCGCGATAATCTAGTTGTAGTTAGATAATATATTAATTACAGGGAAATTTAGGAGGATTTAATGTCTTTACAGTCTGAACTTATATGCATCGCTAAACAGGCGCAAAAGGCAGCTAGATTTTTAAGTATTGTTACTACTGAGAAAAAAAATAAGGCAATTAAAGCAATGGCTAAAGAATTGCTTAAACATAGCAAGGCAATCATTGCTGCTAATAAATTAGATATTCAATCCGCAAAAAAAGAAAAAAGAAATTCCGCTTTTATTGATCGACTCAGTCTTAATCAATCAGGGATTAAAAAAATGAGTGCTGACTTGATTTCGGTAGCTGATTTAGCTGATCCGGTATCAGAAGTGATTAAAACCTGGGAAAGACCTAATGGCTTAGTCTTGAGTAAAGTCAGAGTGCCTTTAGGCGTTATCGGGATTATTTATGAGTCTCGGCCAAATGTTACCAGCGATTGCGCGGGTTTATGTTTGAAAACCGGTAATGCGGTTATTCTTCGTGGAGGCAAAGAATCAATTCATTCTAATCTCGCTATTTATAAAGCAATTTCTCAGGCATTGAAAAAAACCGGTTTTCCTCAAGGTTGTATCAGTTTGATTAAAACAACTGATCGCCAGGCGGTAAATGAACTGCTTAAACTTAATGATTATATTGATTTGATTATTCCGCGAGGTGGAGAATCTTTAATCCGCAGTGTTGTCGAGAATTCGCGAATCCCCGTGATCAAGCATTATAAAGGGATTTGTCATACTTATGTTGATAAATATGCTGATTTTGCTATGGCCCAAGAGGTCGGGTTTAATGCCAAAGTGCAAAGACCTTCGACTTGCAATGCGATGGAATGTTTGTTGGTGCATGCTGATATTGCCCTAGATTTTTTACCAGATATGATAAAGCGTTTGCAAAAATCTGGTGTGGAAATCCGAGGCTGTGCTAAAACCGCGAAAATTATTCCTGGAATAAAACTTGCCAGTAATCAAGATTATGCTACGGAATATCTGGACTTAATCTTGAGTGTGAAAATTGTCAGTTCCTTAAAACAGGCAATTGATCATATTGCTAAATACGGAAGCAAACATTCTGAGGCAATTATTACTGATAGTCGGCTCAATGGAATAAGTTTCTTGAAATCAGTAGACGCGGCTTGTGTATATCTTAATGCCTCTACCCGTTTTACGGACGGAAATCAATTTGGTTTGGGCGCGGAAATCGGGGTAAGCACTGATAAGCTTCATGCGCGCGGTCCGATGGGATTAGAAGAATTGACAACTTATAAATATATTATAATGGGTAATGGACAAATCAGGACCTAAAAAACGTATCGGGATTCTCGGGGGGACTTTTAACCCCATTCATTTTGGTCATTTGGCAATTGCTGCTGCTGCGCTGGAACAGGTGGACCTTGATCTGGTGGTTTTCATTCCAGCGCATCTTCCTCCGCATAAGAATCCTGATAATATAATTGAGTCAAAACTGCGTTATAAAATGATAGAGTTGGCTACCAAGATGTGTAAGTTATTTATAGTCAGCGATATTGAAATTAAAAAACAGACAGTTTCGTATTCAATTGAGACATTAAAGATAATTAAGAAAAAATATACGCAATCTGATTTATTTTTTATTATTGGTTCAGATTCAGTGCCGGAATTAAAAACCTGGCGCTTGATCGATGAAATTTTTAAACTATGTAGTTTTGTGGTAGCTAAACGTCCTAATTCGCTAAGATTTGATAATGCTGATTTGCCTGAGAGTGCGATAATTTTAAACGGAGTTTACCCGAACATTTCTAGTACTGAGATTCGTAAGCGGGTAAAACTGGGTTTAGCAATTAATGATTTTCTGCCACAAATTGTTAGTGAATTTATTAAGCAAAATAAATTATACGCGGTATAGCTTATTATGAATTGTTTTGAAAATAATTAAAATCAAACGAAAAGAAATAAAATGGATTCACATCTGACTTATACATTACCAATAATTTTAGTTATTTTGGTTGTTTTATCTGCTTTTTTTGCAATGTCAGAAGTTGCTTTCGTTAGTTTGAATAAACTGCGATTGCGGCATTTACTCAGTCAAAATCGGAAAAATGCTTCAACTGTTGATCGAATTGTAAAAAAAATGGATAAACTAATCACCACGATTTTAGTTGGTAATAATTTTGTAAACATTGCTATTTCCGCTATTGGCACAGCGATTTTTATTAAGCTTTGGGGAAACAACTTTGGCTCAATTGCGATTTCAACTGTTTTAGTTACCTTGTTGGTGCTTTTTGCTGGAGAAATTACTCCAAAAATCTTTGCGGTAAAACATTCTGAAAAAGTCGCGCTGCATGTTGCCTGGCTAATGGACTTAATCATTAAAATTCTTTCTCCAGTTGTCCGGGTTTTTTTGTATTTGAGTAATCTCTTCCTTAAAATTTTAGGAGATGAACCGCCTAAACGTTCCCCTTTGGTTAGTGAGGAAGAAATTCGAGTGATGATCGAGATCGGTAAAGAAGAAGGAGTTTTAACTGATAGAGAAAGAAACATGCTTCATCGGATTTTTGAGTTTGGCGATACTTTAGTTTATGAAGTTATGATGCCGGTTGATAAAATTGTCGCGATTGATATTAATTCTAGTGCTGATGCTATTCTTGATATAATTGTCGAAGAAGGGCATTCTCGCATTCCAGTATTTGAAGGAGATATTAATAATGTTGTGGGAGTTATCTATGCTCGGGAATTGCTTACTATTTGGCGGAATAAAGATTTGATCATAATTCGTGATCTGCTGCATCAGCCGTTTGTGGTAAAAACAAGAATGCGGGTAAGCCAGCTTTTGCATGAATTTCAAAGAATTCATATTTATATGGCGATTGTTAAGGATGAAAATAACTTAACTCAGGGGTTGGTGACTTTGGAAGATTTGATTGAGGAAATCGTGGGTGAAATTGAAGGCGATGTTAGCTGATTTAATCAGCTATAATGAAATTTAAAAAGGAGATGAGCTAGTGGATAAAGTAAGAAAGATTATTGAACTTGCCGAATCAGTGAAGGCGGAGGATATTGTTGTTTTGGATTTACGCAAGATATGTACTTTTTGTGAATATTTTATAATCTGTACAGGGACTTCTTCAACGCATATTAAAGCAATAGCTGATCAGGTAAATTCAAAATTAAGAGATTTTGGATTTAAAGCCCATTCTCAAGAAGGTTATCAGGCATCTCGCTGGATAGTATTGGATTATGCTAGTGTGCTTGTGCATATTTTTGATCAGGAAACCCGTGATTTTTACGCTTTAGAAAATTTGTGGAGCAAAGGTAAAAAAGTTGATTTAAAAAAATCTGAGTTAAAACAAAAAGAAGTAAAGAAAAAGGAAGTAAAGAAAAAGGAAGTAAAGAAAATGGAGCCAAAGAAAAAGTAAATGGATCTAGTTATTTATATTTTACCGATTGCTACTTTTTTTATCGGGAGCTTTATTGGTTATCGGATATATCGTAAAGAAGAACGGCTTAGGCATCGCCGTGTATGGATGCGCTTTGAGCGCAGGAATGTTATGCGCACGATAAATTCGCTTGTTTCCGCGATTGATTTTAAGGATAAACAGACGCGAAACCACTCTGATAATGTTCGCCATTATGCTACAGCAATTGCCCAAGAGATGGGCTTATCTCAGGCCCAGATAGGTACGATTAAAGAAGCTTGTCAGGTTCATGATTTGGGTAAAATCGGAGTGCATGATAATATATTGACAAAGCCGGGGAAATTGACGGAAAGCGAATTCAAAGAGATGAAGTTGCATTCTTTGGCTGGAGCAGTAATTTTAAAGCCATTTCACTTTTTAGATAAAGTTGTGCTGATTGTTCGGCAGCATCATGAACGCTATGACGGTTTAGGGTATCCGGATGGCATAAAAGGCGACAAAATTGATATTGGAGCGAGAATAATGTCAGTAGCCGATAGTTTTGATGCTATGACCAGTAAACGCCCTTACCGTGAGCCGGTCAGCAAAGAAGAAGCTTTGGCTGAACTTGAGGCTTTTAGCGGAACTCAATTTGACCCAAAAGTTGTCGAAGTTTTTGTTAAGTTGATGAAGGTAAATGATGATTTATTTAAAAAAGCGGGAGAGTCTTCTGATGTCTTATGATTTGAAAAATACAATTATTCAATTGTTTAAAGATATTATCCAGGAAAATTCTTTAACTAATCGAGATGTTTTGATTGAAATAGAAAATTCTAAAGAGCGACAATTCGGCGATTGGTCGGTGAATGCGGCTATGAAGTTAGTAAAAGATTGCAAAAAACCGCCGATGGCAATTGCTCAGTTTCTTGTCGAAAAAATAGAGGAAAAGCTTAAGCAAAAAAAACTGGATACTAAAATTGAAAAAATCGAGATAAAGGCTCCAGGATTTATTAATATTTTTATTTCCTCTAAGGCCATGTACGATGTTCTGAGTATGATTCAAGATCAAGGTGATCACTTTGGTAGAATCGCCTTAAAAAATAAACAGAAAATTTTAATAGAATTTGTCAGCGCTAATCCCACTGGCCCTTTGAGTATTGCTCATGCCAGGCAAGCGGCAGTGGGTGAGAGTTTAGCCAGCATCCTTACTTTTTGCGGACAGACAGTTTCTAAAGAGTATTATATAAATGATGATGGGAATCAAATTAGAAATCTGGGATTAAGTCTATTGTTTCGCTATCAAGAAAAACTCGGTAAAAAGGATATTGATTTGCCGGAACAGGGATATAAAGGAGATTACTTAATTGAATTAGCGCAGCAGATGATCGATCTAGAGGGGGCTAAGTTTTTAAATGATAATAGCGAACCGACTATAAAAAAGTTTTCCGACTTTGCCGCTCAATCAATTCTTAAAGGAATTGAGCAGGAACTTAAAGGTTTTGGAGTTGAATTTGACCAATGGTTTAGTCAAAAAGACCATGTGACTAATGATAAGGTTAATCAAGTTTTAAATTATCTTAAGACCAAGAATTTAACTTATGAATTAGATGGTGCTACTTGGTTTAAGTCCACAGAATTCGGCGATGATAAAGATAGAGTAGTGATTAAAAGTGATGGATTGTTTACTTATCTTGCTCCGGATATAGCTTATCATAAAATGAAATTCGATCGCGGTTTTGACAAGCTGATTGATATTCTTGGTCCAGATCATCATGGTTATATAAACCGAATTAAAGCGGCCGCTTGTGCTTTAGGCCATAATAAAAATGATTTAGAAGTTTTAATTATTCAGTTGGCCACATTGTCTCGTGCCGGTCAGCCGGTAAAAATGTCTACGCGTGCGGGTGAGTACATTACGCTTCAGGAATTGATTGAAGAAGTCGGCTGTGATGCTGCCAGATTTTTCTTTTTGATGCGCCGTTGTGATTCTCAGCTTGATTTTGATCTGGAGCTTGCCAAAAAACATAGTATGGATAATCCTGTGTATTATGTGCAGTATGCCCATGCCAGAATTTGCAGTATTTTTGAGGCTGCTAATAATTATAAAACTAAACTGGAAAATACTCCAATTAATTTTGATCTTATTTCTGAGCCAGAAGCTTTTGATTTAATTCGTAAAATGAATGCTTTTTCTGATGTTCTTGAGATTTGCGCAAATAGCTTGGATCCTCAGCCATTGACTACTTATCTTAGGGAGTTGGCAGCTGATTTTCATGCTTTTTATAGTAAGTGTCGGGTTTTTGATGAAAGTCAATGGGAGCTGACTAAGGCGCGTTTAGTTTTAATTGAATGCGTTAAACGTGTTATTGCAATAGGCTTAAATCTTTTAGGAGTAAGTGCTCCTGAAAAAATGTAATATTTAGGCGGGTGATTGTATGGAAAATAAATATGATTTAGTTGTCTTAGGCTCTGGTCCCGGAGGATATGTAGCTGCTTTACGTGCCGCGGCTTTGGGCAAATCAGTTTGTTTGATTGAAAAAGAAAAGATTGGCGGCGTTTGTCTTAATTGGGGCTGTATTCCCACTAAGAGTTTATTAAAAAGCGCGCATTTTTTTGATTCTTTAAAGAAATCTGAAATCTATGGAATTAAAATAAATCCGGAAAGTATTGCGCTTGATTTTCTAGCTGTTCAGCAAAGAAAAAAAGAAATAGTTGATAAGCTTATAAAAGGCATAGAGTTTTTATTGCAAAAACGTAATGTGCGAATAGTTAAGGGCCAGGGGAAATTTATTAATAAAAATAGGATTGATGTTGGTGGTGAAATAATCAATTTTGATAAATGTATTATTGCTACAGGATCATATCCGGCGGAATTAAAAAATATTAAATTTGATGATGCTTTGGGGATTGTTTCTAATCGCGGGGTATTGGGCTTTGCTACTGTTCCCAAAAGCTTGTTGATCATCGGGGGTGGAGTAATCGGTTGTGAATTTGCCGATATTTATTCTGCTTTGGGCAGTGAAATAACAATTGTGGAAGTGGCTGAGCAGATTTTACCCAATGAAGATAAAGATATTGTGAGAATTTTGTCCAATGATTTTAAAAAAAGAAAAATTAAAGTTCTGACTGCAAGCAAAGTTGAATCAGTTAATAAATCAGTGAGTAGTCAGAATCTTTTAATAAAGCTTTTTTCCGGACAGGAGTTGACCGCGGAAAAAGTTCTGTTGAGTGTAGGTAGAATTCCGAATATTGGTAATTGTGGTTTGGAAAAACTGGGAGTAAAGATAAGCGATGGAAGAATCGCGGTGAATGAGCAGATGCAGACAAGTATCAGCACAATCTATGCGATTGGAGATGTTGTCGGCAAAAACTTTTTAGCTCATGTTGCCAGTCATCAGGGGATTATTGCTGCTGAGCATGTTTCTGGCATTGATGTCGCGATGAATTATGATTTTATTCCGCGGTGTGTTTATACTAATCCTGAGATTGCAAGTATTGGTATATCTCAGGAACAGGCGGAAAAATCTGGTTTAAAAATTAAGATCGGAAAATTTCCTTTGCTTGCTTCAGGGCGGGCATTGATTGAAAATGATTCTAAAGGCATGATAAAAATTATTGTTCAGGCTGAGGACGATCGAATAATTGGTGCTGGCTTGTGCGGATCAATGGCAACTGAGATTGTGCATGAAATTGCTGTAGCAATGAATGCCGGATTAACAGCAAAGCAGCTAGCAGGTTTTATCCATGCTCATCCTACGATATCTGAATCAATTATGGAAGCAGCATTAGACGCGGATGATAATGCGATTCATTTGATAAAATAAGAAAAATAGAAAACAATAATATAAACAAATGTTTTAGGTTATTTGATAACTTGATAAAAAAACTTTAAAATACTGAAAATGCAGCTTGAAAATAAAGCGTTATCATGTTAGGATTAATGGTGTTAAGATTACTAAGTTTGATGTTGAAAATTAAGCTAAATCGGAGGATATAAAATGCAAGAAATACTTATGCCGGCATTGGGAGAAGATATAGAAGAAGCAACAATATCATTTTGGCATGTTGAAGCAGGAGAACATGTAGCGAAGGGTGCTGATATCGTGGAAGTAACCACTGATAAAAGCACTTTTAATGTGGTAGCGCCATGTACCGGGGTTATAACGGAAATCCTTTGTTTGGAAGGTGAATCAGTGGCAGTAGGTGAAGTTTTAGCCCGCATGGAAGAGGAGAATTAAAATGGATAGAATATTAGAGATTCTGGAAAAAGATGCTAGGATTACCCCTGAAGAAATTGCTCAGTTGATTAAACAGGATGTTAAAACTGTAAAAAAGCAAATTAAAAAATTTGAAAAAGACGGAGTTATCCTAAGATATAAAACGATTGTTAATAAAGAAATGGTTGTGGAAAAGAATAATGAATTAAGAGCTTTAATTGAAGTGACTATTCTTCCGCAGAAAAATCTGGGATTTGATCATATTGCCGAAAGAATTTATCAGTTTCCGGAAGTTGCTAGCTGTTCTTTGCTTTCCGGAACATATGATTTGCTTTTAATCGTTGAAGGCAAAGATATGCAGACAATCTCAAATTTTGTCGCGGAAAAACTTTCACCTATGGAAAATGTGCGCGGAACAGTTACTCATTTTTTGCTGAAAAAATATAAGGAAGATGGAGTAATCTTAAAACGCAAGGAAGAAAATAAGCGGATAGCAATATCATATTAATTAACAGCAGTAAACGGAGAATTTTGTGAAGAATAGAAATTTTGTAGCTGAAAAAGTTGAAAAATTAGCTCCTTCGGGAATCAGAGCTTTTTTTGATCTTGTTCTAGGAATGAAGGATGTTATCAGTTTGGGTGTTGGAGAACCGGATTTTGTGACTCCCTGGAATATTCGAGAGACTGGGATTTTTTCTCTGGAACAAGGATATACCTCATATACCTCGAATAAAGGTTTATATAAACTTAGATTATTGATTCAAAGATCGTTAAAACAGCTCTATGGCTTAAACTATTCGCCGGATGATGATATCTTGATTACTGTTGGAGTAAGCGAGGCTCTGGATTTGGCTGTGCGGGCAATTTTAAACCCAGGGGAGCAGATCATCATTCCTGAACCATGTTATGTTTCTTATGGGCCTGTGGTTGAGTTGGCTGGCGGTGTTCCGGTATATTTACCTACTACGGCTAAAGAAGGTTTTAAGATAACTGCGGCTAAACTTGAAAAAGTTTGCAATAATCGAACAAAAGGAATAATTTTAAATTATCCTTCTAACCCGACTGGTTCTACTTATAATAAAAAAGAACTGGAAGCGATTAGTCGGGTTTGTTTGAAACATAATTTAGTTGTTATTAGCGACGAGGTATATGGTGATTTAACTTATACAGGAAAGCATCTTCCTTTTCCCTGTTTAAAGGGCGCTCAAGCAAATACCTTGTATCTTAATGGTTTTTCAAAAGCTTATGCCATGACTGGATGGAGGGTGGGGTATGCTTGCGGCCCTAAATCAATAATTTCGGCAATGACTAAAATTCATCAATATACGATTCTTTGCGCGCCTATTCTCAGCCAAATGGCTGCGTGTGAAGCCTTGCAAACAGGTAAAAAAAGTTTGGAAGATATGAAAAAAGAATACAATCGCAGAAGGGATTTTATGCATAATGGCTTAAATAAAATCGGACTTTCTTGCGAAATGCCTCAAGGAGCTTTTTATATTTTTCCTTCTATTAAAAAAACCGGACTTAGTTCTCTTGATTTTGCTAATAAGCTTTTAAAACAGCAAAAAGTGGCAGTTGTTCCCGGGGTTGCTTTTGGTAAAGATTATGACGAGCATATTCGGATATCTTATGCGACAAATTACTCAAAACTGCAAGAAGCAATTAAATGTTTGGAAGTCTTTGTCGAAAATTGTACAAAAAAATAGCAGGAGGATAAATGAGCCAGATAGTTTTTAGAAAAGCATTATTGATTATTTTAAGTTTATTAATTTTTTCTGGGTTAACCAGTCAGTGTTTTTCTTTAAATGACAGTGATCTTTTTGGCAATAATAGCGGTTTGTCTATCGAGGCCCTAACAGACAGAATGATTTATAAGACAGATCAGGAAGTTGTAGTTACCGTTTATCTTAAAAATAAGACAGAAGAGCCGATTGATATTGTTGAGCCAGCTATTGATAAATCATCATTTATGTTTGAAATAGTTTATCCTGATGGCAAGAAGGACAAGATGATTGGTATCCACGGGGTAAAATTAGAAACTATTAGGTTGTATCCTAAAAAAAGAATTAAATTTACAGCAAAATTTTTGCCGGAGACTCCTGGTAATTACGATATTAATGTCAAGTATAATGGGTATAAAACCCCGCTTAGCTTTCTTGCAATGAGGGTATTTGTAGTGGGAAATTTAGCACAGAAAGATATTACCCTAGGGGTAGAATAAATTTCTAGAGGCCTTCTCTTAATTGTTTTTCCGCATCAACTTCATTACGATTAATCATTTCCAATGATCGGGAAATATTCTGTTTAAAATTATTGCTGATAAATGGAATAGCTCGTAATTGTCTAAGGATTTGAATAACCATCCTGAAATATCTGACTATTTCTCCGGGATCAGCATTTGTCCCTTCACTGATTACAGCCAGAGATTCATTGTGTGACCATTTTTCTACGGCTGCAGAAAGATTAAAGAAAGGTTTTTTTGTTAAAGGCCGGATTTTATGTCTTTTTTCTATTTTTAAAATATCTTCAACTACCGGAGATAATGCTTTGTGTATTTGAATTATCTGGTGGGGGAGTTTAAGATTTAATTGATTTTTTCTCGGTTCAAAAACTAAAGATGTGAGCACAATATTAAGATCAATGCTTGATAGTTCTTCCAGAACTCCGCAGAAGAAAAGTTCAGTTAAAAGCAGTTCATATCCATAAATTGAAGAAGCGAATTTTCCTTTATCAGTAAGTTTATGATCTCGGATATAGTCCATCTCTTTAAGTAATCTTATTTTTGTATGCAGAATCTCTAAAGCTTTTTTCCGCGAGCGTTTATTGGCTTGATAAAAATGAAGAGTTTGCGGATAAACCTCATATAATTTATCCTGCCATTTTTGATAAAGATGTAGTAGACTGGCATAAGATAAATTAAATTGACTGAGCACTGGTTCTGGTTGTGAAAAGATCATTTTATTTATTTGATCCAATTCAATGCGCAGAGGATTTATCCTCGAATAAACAAAACCTTCAGTGTCAATGCCGCGACGCCCGGCACGACCAGCCATTTGATAATAATCTCGGGTTCTCAGATTAGCAAAGAACTGACCATAAAACTTACGCAGTTCATCAAAGATCACTGTTCTTGCCGGCATATTAATTCCCAAAGCAAAAGTTTCGGTAGTGAAAATAAGTTTAATTAGCCGACTGGTAAATAATTGTTCAACAACTTCCTTTAAACTGGGTAATAATCCCGCATGATGATAGGCTACTCCGTTTTCAACTAAACTACGCATTTTTATTGCCGACGGCTCTTTAGTTAAACCATATTTCTTAAGCAAATTAGCAAAGATATCCTTTAATTCTGCTTTTTCCTGAGCATCGAGAAAATTAAAACATCTGCTTTCATAAGCCAGTTTTTCACAGCGTTTGCGACTAAAAGCAAAGTAGATTGCCGGCATTTTGTCATTTTCTTGTAAATGACAAAGGAGTGAGGATATCTTATTGGCTGAACCAGTTTTTTCTTCATGGCTAAAATTTCGAAAAGAATGATGCTTTTTCGAGCGGGGATGTGATTTTTTTCCCTGTCTGTAAATATTTTTTTTAAGCTGTTCAAAATCATCGAGAACTCGGTTGTGGGCCTGAAAACAATGATGCAAGGGAACCGGACGTTTTTTTTCAATTATGGTTTCAACCGGATGTTTATGGATATTTCTAATCCAAGAAGATAATTGGATCGCATTGGGAATAGTAGCACTCAGTGCGAGGATTTTTATATGTTCGGGACAAAAGATAATTGATTCCTCCCAAACAGTGCCTCTTTCCGGATCATCAATATAATGGATCTCATCAAAAATAACCCAGGATATGTTTTTCAGCCGCTTTGGGTCTTCGAGTAAGGTATTGCGAAAGATCTCAGTGGTCATGATTAATATCGGGGCATTAGCGTTTAAACTGACATCACCAGTAAGGATTCCAATATGTTTGCCGTATTTGCGGGAAAAATCACGAAATTTCTGATTGGATAGAGCTTTTATCGGGGCAGTATAAACAATACCTTTATTTTCCGCTATACACTTCTCAATAACATATTCCGCAATAGCGGTTTTTCCGGCACCGGTAGGAGCGCAGACAATTACGGAATTGCCGCTATCTGTACTGTTTATTGCGCGTTTTTGAAATGGGTCATATATCATATTAATTTAATTATAGGTTAAATCAGCCTATAAAACAATGTAATTATTTAATTTCGTAGAATTACTTCTTTACAAATATGTGCTAACATGCTATTATCTAAAATGTTATGAAAGAAAAAAATAATAATAATCTTACACTGGAAGAAGTAGATATTCTTAAAGAAGTGGGAAATATTTGTGTTGGAAATTCAACCAGTATTCTCTCCCAACTCCTTGGTGGAGCTGTTGATGTGCATTTACCAGGTCTTGATTTATTATCAGCCAAAGAATTGTCTAATTATATCAAAGAAAAAGGCAAAATGGTTTATGGTGTTCATGCGCAGCTTAGTGGTTGTCTTGAAGGGACTATATTTTTGCTTTTCCCAGAAAAAGATTTACTTAAGATTATCGGCAAGTTCTTGAAAGATGTTGAAGTAGAGGGTGCGGAATCAATAAAATTTGGCATTTCAATTATTAAAGAAATATCGGGAATATCTATTTTTTCTTATATCAATACATTAAGTTCAATGATTCGCAAACTGATTACAACTTCTGTGCCTAATTTTTTAAGCGGTTCTGCTGATGAATTATTAAACATGATAATTCGGGAACAAGAACAGTTGGGAAGTATTTGTATTATTCATACTACTTTTAAAGAAAAAAGTATGGAGATAGAAGGTAGTTACTATCTAATTCTGAATAAAATATCCGCAGACATCCTTGTTGACTTTATGCGTAATCCAGTATAGTTATTTAAACTAAAAATCCTAGGAAAAGTTAAAACAAAATAATATGGAATTTCTGCTTACATTCTACAGCGTTTTCACAGCAATGCTCCAGATTTTCACAATAGCGCTTTGCGGTTTTTTATTTTATAAATGGAAATTACTCGATAAATCAGCGATTACCGGTTTATCTAATCTGAGTATAAATCTTTTTCTGCCGGCGATGATATTCAGTCATTTAATTAAAAAATTTAGTTTTACTGATCCTCTAGACTGGTGGCTTTATCCTTTTTTAGGGATGATAGTTTGTTTGATTGGTTTTATTGTGGCCAAGGTTTTTCTCCAATTTGATAAAAGCATAGTTGAAAAAAATAAATTAGCGAGTATTGTTTCCTTTCAGAACTGTGGTTATTTACCATTAATTTTAGTGATGTCTATTTTCCCAGAAAAACAAACAGCACTCTTGTTTACCTATATATTTCTTTTTATCCAGGGCTATAATCTTATATTCTGGAGCTTTGGCATTCAGTTTTTAAACAGTGATAAAAAAACAAAGTTTGAATTTAAGAAAATATTAAATCCGCCTTTTTTAGCTTTAATCTTTGCCGGGTTAATTCTTGGCTTAAATCTTAAAACTTATATTCCAACAATATTTTTACAGTCAACTGAATTGGTCGGTGGATGCACGTTGCCGGTTGCTTTGATTGTTTTAGGATCTATTTTAGCGGCTTGTGAAGGGGGCAAAGCTTATAAATTAAATGCTGTTTTGCTGATAAAAACAGTTATCTTGAAATTAGTAGTTGTTCCGACGATTGTTTTAATCCTGGTCGTGTTTTTGAAATTACCTAAATATATGTCAATATTATTGCTGATTGAAGCGGCTATGCCCGCGGCAATTAATCTCAGTGTGGTCTCTTTTAAGCAAAGTGAAACATGCGGATATATAACTCAGGCAGTATTTTTAACCCATGTTTGCGGGATTATCACTGTCCCTTTGGCGATAGCCATCATGTCTTTTTTTATCCCGCTCTGAATATAGTCAATAGCTAATCGTCGATAGTCAATAGTATTTTTAGCTTTAAACTATAAGCCATCAGCTATTAGCCAATTTCTTCTTTTTACTTTATAAACTTTAAGAACTTTATGAATTGGAGTATCCTTGTGTAAGGCTTATCCTAGAAGTATTTCAATGGTGATATGCGTATTCTTGGAGAATTTAGTAATGTCTTTGCGAAGAATTCTTGCTTTATGAGCAGAAACTTTTTTATAATCAACTTGATTTGGCTTTACCTTTAAACTTTCGATTCTATAAACAGGGTGCGCTAATTTATTGGGGTTTTGAATAATAATGCTTATCCGTCTATCCGCAAAATAGCAAGAAGTAGAGACAGTATCAGTATTTTTGAATTGTTCGCTGGTAAACTTTGGTTCAATTACCAAATCACCAAAATGTCCTTTAATCCCAAAAACCTCAGTCAGTATGGTTAAAATATACCAGCTGGCAGAACCGGTTAAATAAGAATAAAGCCCTTTTCCTTCAAGATTGAAATACTCGGGAAGGCAAGGATAGATTTTACTTACATTGGTATTAGTAGCCAAATCCATTAAACTGCTTAAAACAGCATAGCCTTCTTTTACAAAGTTGCGCTGATAAAGCGCATAAGCAAACATAACACACATATGGCTGAATATAGCGCCATTCTCTTTATCCCCATAGGAAAAGGCAAAAGCTCTTCCCAGGTCGAACTGAGGGGTTTTAAAGTTTGTGTTCAAGCGAAAAGAATTGAGCGTTTTATCCTTAAGGTATTTACTGGCTGCCGCATAAATATTTTTTATTTGTTTTTTTGAAGCCGCACCGCTCATAATCGGGAAGACCTGTCCAGTCAGAGTCATGCGCATTTGCCCGTTTATTTTGCCTTCAACCCGTTTGCCTTTATTATTGTAATATCCATTAAAAAAGCCGATTTGCTTATTTACGCTGATCCATTCTTTTTTACGTACATGAGCAAATAGCCATTGCCATTTTTGTGATAAATCGGAAATAAGATCATCAATCTTAACTGAAACTTTTTTTCCGGAAACCCGGTATTTAACTGCCTTGAAATAACTGTGTAATAAAGCGGTTTTTTTCTCAACGCTGTTATAGTTTATCGGATTTCTATGCAAAGTATCGAGCAGCATGAAAAGTTCTTTGGAAACAACAATGTTTTTCTTTTTTCTTCTTTTTTTCAGTTCAAGCAAAAGCATGGAAATTTCATAAATATTCCGGGCGTAAAAACAGGTAAAGGCAACGCTTTCACCTTTTTCACTGGCCATATCCAATCCGTCATTCCAATCAGCGTCTTCTAGCCGGATATTATTATGCTGTCCGACATTAAAAAATTGAACTAAATGCTGCACTAAAGTATGTTCCAGGATAGTGCCGCTGTAAACATGCCCATCTTTCGTATGCAGTTGTTTGCTGTGTTTAAGTTTCGGATTCCAGTCTAAATCAAGGTCCTTGGCCCGGGAAAGCTGAGAATCATAATAATAAGAGCAATGTTCAAATAGAATATCAAAATCACCGGTTTGGTGAATGTATAACTCTAAAGTAAATAAAGGCCAAACACCATGGTCCATCCATACCCGGCTGATCTTATTTCGGTCAGATATGAATACCCCAAGCTTTTTGGTGATTATCGTGGCATTAGTTCCATCAATCCTAATGCCTGAAAAGTTTGCTACCAGAATATCGCGGGTCTGCTGCGGATGGGCGAGAATAAGGGTTAAGCAGTCCTGCCATAAATCGCGCCAGCCTTTCCCGCCGCGGCCATAATCAAAATCAGGTAAAAATGAACAGCCAAAGATTTTTCTTAAAATAGGTTGTAAGGTAACCCAACGCAACCAATTATCATTTGTGATTTCTCCTGTGCAAAAACTAATCGCGTCGATTCTTTTCTTCCAATAATCAATATTTTCCGCTAAAGCGTTTTTTACTTTTTCTTTTCCGTTAAAGCGGTTAAATACTTTATTGATTTCATTTTTATTCTGGGCGATTCCCAGCATAAGAATATACGTGATTGATTCATCAGGAATTAATGTTTTAGGTTGAAAGCGTAAAGCTCCGATTGATTCTTTTCCATGATGCCGGTTTTCGATCTTTTTAAAGGGAGTAAGGTTTTCCATGATCGCTTTGGGAGCAATTAGATTACCGCCTTCTCCAATGAAAGATTCAATAGAAGGGAATTGTCCCACAGGCAAATTGCCTTTTTCATCGCAGCCTATAACAAAATAGGAAAAATAATTTTTTTCATGTCCACGTTCGTCAAAAGACATTTCTGGCTTAATGATAATTCCGTTTTTGGTCAAAGCCGTGCGGTGGAGCAAGCTGGTAACATGTCTGTGGTCACGTAAATTATCAGCAGAACGGCCGAATATCGGAATCGCGCTTGTGGGAGTAAAAGTAATTGCCCGCGCGGAAATATTAGTGATTTTTATGGTCATTAATTCTACATGATCACCTTTTGCTGGAATAAAATTAGTTACTTCAGCACTAAGCCCGATATTTTCATTCGAGCGTTTCATGCCATGCCAGAGAATCCCTGCTTTTACCGTAACGTTTTCTTCAGGACTTGAGGAGTAAGGGGCGCCGTTTATTGACCAGTAAGTATGGGGATTAAGATAAATCCAGAAATTTCTTCCGGAAAAAGTGCTGCTCAGATCCTCGCTGGTGATCGGCTGCATTAAAAAGTTATTTTGTCCGATTTTAATATCGCCTCTAAGCAGAGGAGTGATTGAGGACATAAACTCGGCTTCATTAGCCAAAGGAAAATACAGCCGGCTGATTTTATGCGCATCAGGGAAAGTAAAATCACCGTTACGATTTGTAAATTGCCATAATTGTTTTTTCATAGTACTCTATTTTTATAAATTTAAATTAAAAGAAATAGATAGAAAGGTCATTATTTATTAACAAAAAAATAGTATACTTGAAAATAGAGAAATTAGCAAGAGAAAAAGTATAGAATTTGCTTAATTTTAGCCGAAAATCAATTTTTTCCCACACAGATGATTATTTGACACTCAGAAAGATCTGTGTTAAAATTTTGTTTTATATCATCTTATAAGTTATAGTTAAACAGAAAGGTATCTTTCAATGAAAATCCTTATTACCGGCGGTTTGGGTTTTATTGGCAGTAATTTTATTCGTTATGCGCTTGCCAAATATCCTGTTATGAAAATCGTTAATCTCGATAAGCAGACTTATGCTTCTTGTTTGGCAACTTTGAAAGATCTTGCTTCTAATCCTCGGTATGCTTATATAAAAGGCGATATTTGTGATCCGAAAAAGGTTGCTCAGGCAATGAGTGACTGCACAGCGGTGATTAATTTTGCTGCGGAAACCCATGTTGATAGATCGATAAACGATGCTAGCGCGTTTCTAAACACTAATATAATCGGCGTGCAGGTTCTTTTGGATGCAGCGAGAAAATTAAAAATTAAGCGATTTATTCAGATTGGTACTGACGAGGTCTATGGCTCGCGTTTAAAAGGTTCGTTTAATGAGAATGATCGATTATTGCCGGGTCATTGATTATGTTTTAAACAAGGGGAAGATAGGCGAAATTTATAATATTGCTGCCGGAAATGAAATTAATAATATTCAGCTGACTAATTATATCTTAAAAGGATTAAATAAGAAAAAAGATTGTATCAAGCATGTTCCTGACAGATTAGGGCATGACCGAAGATATAATTTGGATATTCAAAAAATTAAAAAATTAGGATTTAAGCCGGTATTTAGTTTTGATCAGGCTTTATCCGGGACAATCGAATGGTATAAAAATAATCAACAATGGTGGGAAAAATTAAAAAAAAGATCTTAATTACAGGGATTCAGGGGATGCTTGGGCAGGACTTAAGCCAAGTATTTGATTTGGATTATGAAGTCTATGGGATAGATATTAATCCTGCCGGCGACGGTAAAAGCAGGTTTTTCTCGTCTGATATAACTGATAGAAAAGCGCTTGAGCTTCTGTTTTCGCAGATAAAACCGGCGATGGTAATTCATGGCGCGGCTTTTACTAATGTTGATCTTGCAGAGACAGAGCCAGAGCAGGCCAGAGCCGTTAATGTTCTGGGAACAGAAAATATTGCTTTTTTATCGAATAAGTATAATGCTAAATTAATTTTTATCAGCACGGATTATGTCTTTGACGGAAATAAAACAACTCCTTATCTAGAAACAGATATACCCAATCCAATCAGTTATTATGGCCGTTCCAAATTAGAAGCAGAACAGTGTATTAGTAAGTATTTGACGGAGTATATCATTGTAAGAACTAGCTGGCTGTTTGGGATTAATGGTAAAAATTTTGTCAAAGCGATTATCAATAAAGCGCGAAATGATGGCGCGCTTAAGGTAGTCAATGATCAGATCGGTTCACCGACCTATACTTTAAATTTAGCTCAAGGATTGTTCTGGCTGATTAAAGCAGTTTTTGAAACAGAGCCGGAAATGTCTAAATATGGAATTTACCATTTGACTAATTCCGGACAATGTAGTTGGTTTGAATTTGCGCAGGCCATTTTGGAAATTACTCAAATAAAAGCGAGTCTTGATCCAGTTGATTCTAATTTTATAGCGCGTGCGGCTAAAAGACCGAAATTCTCTGTTTTAGATAAAAGCCGGTTTGAGAAAATTACGGGTAAGAAGCTGTGTGTTTGGAAGCAAGGATTAGAGCAATATTTATTACAGGAAAAAAATCAAGCTGTTTAGCCTGAAGAATAGTGATTGTTTTATGTATAGAAATGAACAGGAGCTTTCTGCTGGAGCTATTGTGTTTGATTTTATCAATCAGCTGCCAGTGATTGTGATTTACTGTCGGAAGAACGCTACGCAGTGGTGTTTGCCCAAGGGGAAACTTGAATCAGGGGAAACTCCGGAACAGGCCGCTATCCGGGAAGTTCAGGAAGAAACCGGGGTTAGGGGCGAAATAATCGAGCATATTGAAAATATTCATTATAAATATATAGATGAAAAACGCCAATTAGCGCTGGATAAAACAGTTTTTTTCTTTTTAATGAAAAAAATCGCGGTAGTTTCTCAGCAGTATGATCCGGAAGTTGATGCTGTGGAATGGATCGCAATTGATAAAGCTTTTGAAAAATTGAGTTTTGAGTCAGAGCGTAGGGTTGTAGAAAAAGCGATTTTATTGCTCAGACAAAAAGGATATAAGTAATTTATGAAATTTAAACAATTGGCAGCTTATTTTCAAAAACTGGAAAATACCTCTAAACGTCTGGAAATGACGGAAATTTTAGCGGAATTATTTACAAATCTGGACCAGTCAGGAAAAGAGAAAATTGAGCAAATTATCTATCTGATACAAGGGCAGCTATTGCCCTCTTTTATAAATGTAGAATTTGGGATCAGTGAAAAGCTTATTCATCGCGCTATAGTCTTGGCAACTGGCAGTATATCCAATGATATTGAGGAAATGTTTCATAAAATTGGTGATTATGGATTAGTTGCTGAAACAGTTTGTTCAGATCATTTGGAAATTTTAAGCATTAGTCAGGTTTATGCTAATTTAGAAAAGCTCGCTAACTTCTCCGGAGACGGATCAGTTGCTAAGAAAATCGAGTTTCTCGCTGATTTATTAAAAAATGCCAGTCCGCTTGAGGCGAAATACATTATTCGGATAATTTTAGGTAAACTGAGATTGGGCGTGGGTGATCCTACGATTTTAGACAGTCTTTCTCTGGCCTATAATCAGGATAAGCTTTTACGTTTGGATTTGGAGCGGGCTTATAATCTTTGTTCTGATCTGGGCTTGGTGGCGAAAATATTATTTACTAAAGGGATTAGCAGTATTGTTGATTTTAAAGTTATGGTTGGCTGTCCGATTCGGGTGGCTTTGGCCGCAAGATTATCTGGGCCAGAAGAGATTATTGAGAAAATCGGAGCTTGTGCCGTTGAGGAAAAATATGACGGCTTTCGCTGTCAAGTGCATAAAATGGGCAATAAAGTGCAAATTTTTTCGCGTAATTTGGAAAATACAACGCATATGTTTCCGGAAATTATTCAAGGCACGCTTGATCAAATAAAAGAAAGCAATGTGATTTTTGAAGGGGAAGCTTTGGCTTATGACCCAGCTACCGGACAATGTCTGCCTTTTCAAACAACAGTACAAAGAAAGCGCAAACATGGGATTGAATCCATGCAGAAAAAATTTCCTTTGAAAATTTTTGTTTTTGATCTTTTGTACGCAGGGAAAGACTTAACTCAATACGCTTTTAGTAAAAGACGTCAAATTATGTCAGAGTTAATTAAAAAAGGCAAAGTTTTAGAGATATCTCCAGTTGAAGAAGTTCAAACCGCGGATAGATTAACTGAAATATTTGAAGATGCTATAGCTCAGGGGCGGGAAGGAATTGTTGCCAAACGTCTTGACGGAGAATATAAGGCTGGAGGGAGAAATTTTAATTGGATAAAATTAAAACAGTCGTATTCAGATAATTTAAATGATACTATTGATTGTGTTATTATCGGTTATTTTTTTGGCAAAGGATTAAGGGCTACGTTTGGGATAGGGTCATTATTAGCTGCTGTTTATGAGCAAAAGACAGATCGGTTTAAAACAATTGCTAAAATAGGTACGGGATTAAGTGATGCCGAATTGATTCGTTTTAAGGAAATTCTTGATAAAATTAAAATAAATTCTCTCCCGAAAAATGTTGATTCTATAATTGAGCCTGATGTTTGGGTCGATCCAGTTTATATTGTTGAAGTCCAGGCTGATGAGATAACTCAAAGTCGGGTTCATACATGTGGTAAACAGAGTCTTGATGGTACTGGCTATGCTTTACGCTTTCCGCGTACAGTTGGTTTTATTCGAGATGATAAGGCCGCTAAGGATGCTACTACTGTAGAAGAAATAACGAAAATGTTTAATTTGCAGGGAAGGAAATAATTACATGTTGAAGAGCGCTTTGTTTTGGGAACCATATATGAAAGATGCTGTGCGCTGTTTTTTATGTATGCGTAAATGTATTATTGATAAAGGGCAGTGGGGTTGGTGTCAGACCCGTTACAACCAGGATGGGCAGCTGATTACAATCACATATGGTAAAGTTGCTCTCTCGAGTGTTTCTCCTATAGAAACAAAGAATATGTATAATTTTTTTCCTGGCAGTTTGTGGCTTTCTCTGGGGGGGCTGGGTTGTAACTTTAAATGTCATGGTTGTCAGTCTTGGGGTTTATCGCATTGTGATGTGAAAGAAGTTGTGAATAAAACTCATGATTTAAGTCCGGAACTATTAGTTAAAAAAGCGCTGCGCAATGGCTGTAAAGGGATTGCTTTTGCCCACAATGAACCAACTATGTGGTTTGAATTTGTTTTGGATGTATTTAAATTGGCGAAAGAATCGGGCTTATCTACCTGTTTGGTTACTAATGGCTATTTGGGGTCCAAGGCTTTTGAGCAAATTGCTGAATATACGGATGGGCTTTGTATTGATCTCAAAGGTTCTTTTATGGAAAGTTATACCCGGATTGCTGATGTAACCGATATTAGTATTATATTCAGCAATGCTAGTGATGCAAAACGTAAGTATGCTATGCATGTTGAGGTTGTTACTAACGTTATTCCGGGATACAATTCCAGTGATAAAGAAATAAAAGAAATTGCTTCTTGGATATTCGCTGAATTGGGTAAAGATACTCCGCTGCATTTAACCCGATTTTTTCCTTATGGCGAATTTAAGGGGGTTGTGCCCACGCCTGTTGGTTTATTGGAAAAGGCGCAAAAGCTGGCGATTAAAGAGGGGCTGAATTATGTATATATTGGTAATATTCCTGGTCATGAGGCGGCGAATACATATTGTCAAAAATGTAAAAAAATGATAATCAGACGAAAAGAGTATGATGAGGTTGAATTTAAGCTTAAGAATGGGCATTGTCCTTATTGTAAATCGTTGATATTTGGTAGATTTTCGATGTAATTGATATTGTTTTTAATGGAGAGCTTTCTAGCCAGCAATATCCTTATCTGAAAAATAATTAAAGGGGTTTGGGGAATGCGGATACTATTGACCAATGATGATGGTATAAATTCAGACGGATTGTATGCGCTTTATCTGAGTTTGAGTAAGAAATTTGAAGTAACGGTTTGCGCTCCGGAAGCAGAACAAAGTGCGATTGGTCATGCGATAACCTTGAGCAAGCCTTTGCGTGTAAAAGAAATAATTAAAAATAAGAAATTTTTTGGTTATGCGGTTAATGGTACGCCCGCGGATTGTGTGAAAATTGCCGTACGCTGTATTTTAAAGCAAAAGCCGCATATGATTATTTCCGGGATAAATCATGGCCCGAATCTAGGTTCAGATATTATGTATTCCGGAACTGTTTCCGCGGCAACGGAGGGAACTATTCTCGGTATTCCTTCAATCGCGATTTCTTTAGCAACATATGAAAAACATGATTTTTCTTTTGCCGCGGATTTTGCCTGTACCCTGGCTAAAAAATTTGAGAAAAAAGGAATTGAGGATGGAGTATTGCTTAATGTGAATATTCCCAGTGTGGAAAAAAGTAAAATCAAAGGAGTCCGGATCACTCGCCAAGGTAAATCCTTATATAAAGAAGAATTTGTAAAAAGACTGGATCCTCGAGGCAGGATATATTATTGGTTGACGGGAAAAGTTCAATGGATTAAAAAAACCGATGATACTGATATCCGGGCAATTGAAGAAAATTTTGTTTCGATAACTCCTTTACAATTTGATTTGACAGCCTATCGAGCAATTGAAAATTTGAAAAAAATTAAATTTGGAAAATAATAAAATCAAAGGCGGCAAATAAAAAATGGAATCAAAAGAAGATCTGATAAATGTTTTAACTGTAATTTGCGAGCATGATAAAAGATATAAGTTGGATGCTTATCCGTTTATTCTGGGCGCTTTAAATTTTACAATGCAGCGTTTAAAGCGCAAAGGTCATGTTAGCGGCAAAGAATTATCTGAGGGAATCAGAGACTATGCTTTGAGTGAGTATGGCAGAATGGCTAGAACAGTGCTGGAGCATTGGGGGCTTAAAGTTACTGAGGATTTTGGGAGTATTGTGTTTAATCTGGTTGATGCTGGGGTCTTGGGTAAAACTGATGATGACCGGATTGAAGATTTTCAGAATATTTTTGATTTTAAGGTTGTGTTTGAAGATGAGTATAGCTATTAAAAATTAAAATTTTATAATCAGTAAGAAATACTTTTATAAAGAGTTGTTATTTGTTGATTTATGTGGTATAATTTATAATAGAGTCGATAAGGGCAAACTCTCTCAAGTTCATTGATTTGATATTCTGTGATTGAGATCCCACTTTGTCGGTTAATCTGGGTTTTATGATTAGCTGCTTAGCCATAAGCCATGGATTTAAGGCTGTTTATTGGGAATGTGTCATTTTTGGATGATTCATTAGGGGAGCTGAAAAGCGAGGGCGGCACTTGTTTTGATTTTTCAGAACAGTGCCCTCGAAACCAGGGTTTTGAATCTAGCTCTGTATTCGAGGCAATGCTACAGGCCTAAAGTGTTTATTCTTAAGACAGTTATTATGCCAGCCTTCATGATCGAATTGGAGGAAAAGTAATACAATGTAAACTGTCGAGGGCGGAAAGCGCAATGGTGGCTGGGTTGCCGAAAGGGAAGTTTTCCCTTACCGGCTTTTTTTTATTCTTATCCGTGTATTTCTTTAGTATCTTTCCAAATAATATACAAATCGTAGAAATTAAGCTGTCTGCAATGTGTAAAGAGTTTATACCCTTCATTTCTTTTAATCAGCTAAAAGAAACGAAGCAAAGAAAGAGCCGCCCTAGTTGAAACAGCGATGATTTTCTAATGATTTAGTAACTCCGACTTCACCCCGCATTTACGGGGTTCGCCGCCAAATCGCTCATCCTGGCTCAGTGGCGTTCCGCCATCCTGGCTCCATCTCCGTTCCTAAATCAAAGAAAATCAAATCACTTGGTTTCAAGGGGGGGGATATAAACCCAGCTATTTGATGAATTTATGTGAAAGATGATGGGTAAATTTTTAAGCTTTTCACAAATTTATGGAAATACGTGTCGTATTTTTGGGTACCCTTTAAATGAGAGACTGACTTACTGAGTGTTAGCGAAGGCAAGTCAGCCTGCTCGAATTTAGTCCGAAATATCTGCGACCTAGCTGATATTTTCGGAATCCTTATTATTTACGAACGACGCAATACTAAAGAGTTGCAGCCTTGTGACTTGCGTAAAATTTGCCTATCATATTGCGTAAGTATGTGTTTAATAAGTAAGATAACGCGTAAACGCGACAACGCGTAAACGCACTAACCCCACTTTTATACTCTTATCACTTGTTATCTGAATAAATTTTGTGTTATACTCATTACTTATGAAAAAGCTAAAAGCATTTAGTTTGATTGAAATAATAGTTGTTTTAGGGATTATCACGATGATTCTGGGGATGACAACTGTTTACTTCTTTAATTATAAAGCTGGCGCGGCGCTGAAAATCTCAGCAAATAATATTATGGCTGCGCTTAATCAAGCTCGCAGTTGGGCAATCACTCGGCAGATTGAGCATGGAGTTGTTTTTGATCTAGCTAATTCTGAATATCGTGTATTTGCTAAGCCGGATCTGGCTACCCGGCAATTTGTAAACAAAGAAATGAAAACATCATCGGGAGTTGTAATTGAAAGCACTACTTTACCAAATGATGCTTTGATCTCGAATAATCCAGTAGCAGTTTTTAATATAACCGGCAGCGCTGAAGCTAATGCTAGTATATTTCTGAAAAACTCCCAGGGAGAGTATTATACTTTGACAATTGTTAATGCTACCGGTCGGGTTAGAATATTTAATTATCAGAAATTGTAATTTTAAAATAAACATAAGGAGAAATAATGATTAGCTTTGAAGAATTTAAAAAAATGGAATTAAAAATCGCTACAATCAAAGAAGTTTTAGATCATCCGGATGCGGATAAGCTGTATATTGTAAAAATTGATGTGGGTGGAGTGGAAAAGCAGTTGGTTGCCGGCTTAAAATTAAAATACGCAAAAGAAGATTTGGTCGGTAAGCAGGTGGTGATTGTGGACAATCTGGAACCTGTTATTTTAAGAGGAGTGGAAAGCCAAGGGATGATGCTGGCTGCTTCTGATGAAAATAGCGTGGCTGTATTATGTCCGGATAAACCTGTTGCCAGTGGTAGTTTGGTTAAGTGATTATATTATGAGCTTCTTTTTTGAGGATAATTAAATGAAAAAAAAGATTAAGGTTATGACTATTCTGGGCACTCGTCCGGAAGTTGTAAAGCTGGCTCCTGTTGTTCATGAGCTTGCTAGGCATAAAAAGCAGATTAAATCACTGATTGTTTTAACTGGGCAGCACAGAAAAATGGTTGATCAGTTTTTGCAATTATTTAAAATAAAACCGGATTATGATTTAAATATTATGATTAAAAACCAGACATTAATTGATGTGTCCAGCCGTTGTTTGGATAGACTGTCAAAAGTTCTGGAAAAAGAAAGACCGGATTTGATCCTGGTAGAAGGCGATACAACCACTGCTTTTATTGCCAGCTTAGCGGCTTTTTATCTTAAAATTCCCATGGGGCATGTTGAGGCTGGCTTACGTACTTTTGACAAACATAGACCTTTTCCTGAAGAAATTAATCGGCAGATGATGACGCTGATTGCTGATATGCATTTTGCTCCGACAAAAAAAGCAAAGCAAAATTTACTCAATGAACAGATAAACCCTAAAAAGATTTTCTTAACCGGTAATCCGGTTATTGATGCCTTGCATTATGTGGCAAAGCAAAAAAAGTTGATTAATCCTGAGCTAAAAAAAATAGATTTTAAAAATAAAAAAGTCATATTGGTTACAGCGCATCGTCGAGAGAGTTTTGGACAGCCATTTAATCAGATTTGTCAGGCAATCAAGCAGATTGCTGCTTTGCCTGATGTAGAAATTGTCTATCCGGTTCACTTAAACCCCAATGTGCAGATTGTCGTAAATGAAATGCTCAAGGGGCTAGAGAATGTCCATTTATTAAAACCGCTGGATTATCAGAGTTTTGTTTATTTATTGAAGCATTGTTTTTTTGTTTTGTCAGATTCCGGCGGCGTGCAAGAAGAAGCGCCGGCTTTTAATAAGCCGATTTTAGTTATGCGTGAAGTTACAGAGCGTCAGGAGGGTATTGAGGCTGGTGTGGCTAAATTAGTCGGTATGGATACTGCTAATATTTTAAAACAGGTTAAGCTACTGTTAAATTCAGTTTCAGCCTATCAGTCAATGTCTAAAAGCGCGAGTCCTTATGGCGATGGCAGTGCGGCTAAGCGGATTGTTCAAGCAATTTTAAAGCAGTATTTACTGTGAAAAAGCTTTTAAAGCGTGATTCTGAGAAAAATAATTCTAGTTTGACATTAAAAAAGCAGTATGGTATACTTTATTAACTTTTGTAAGTAGATTAATCTGGGAAATCGCAACATTTTTGAATGCCTGAAAGGGGGTAAGTAAAGATGAGTAAAAAGTTAGGAATGAGTTTATTAGTTTTAGCAGTAATTTTTACTGCAGTAATGCCGGTTATGGCGCAAGGAACAGCAAAAACAGAATTAGCCGTAAAAGGAGGATTTTCTCCATTTGGGGTGTATTATGACAGAGGGAATAAAGGAAATCATTATGTAGGATCCGGATGGATGGGAGACTATGGTGATATTAAATTTTCCGAAAATGAAAAAGAAAATCCTTATTCGGGTAAAACATGTATAAAAATTACTTATACCGGAGAAGGAAAGCAAGGCGCGGGCTGGGCAGGAATATATTGGCAATGGCCGCCAAACAACTGGGGGGAAAAAGACGGTGGTTATAATCTGACTGGCGCGACTAAACTTAGTTTCTGGGCACGCGGGGCAAATGGCGGTGAGCAGATAATGGAGTTTAAGATCGGCGGATTAACCGGAACATATTCTGATACTGATTCAGCTAGTATTGGACCAATTGAGTTGACTGCGGATTGGCAGGAGTATTCAATTGACTTAACTGATCTTGATCTGTCATATATTAGTGGTGGCTTTGCATGGGTGACCAACTCAATGGCAAATCCAGATGGATGTGTATTCTTTTTAGATGACATTCGGTATGAATAAAATTAATTGATTTCTTCAAAGAGCAGGATAGCTAATATATCCTGCTCTTTTTTTTGTTTATTGTGAAGCGCTTAGTGATGTGATATAATTAAAAAAATGAAGACTAAAAATAATTCTGCAATAGCGCTTATTTTAAGTGTAGGAATCTTAGCAATTCTTACGCTTATTACAGTGGGTTTTTCCGCTTTTACGCGACTTGAACTGCAAGCCACGGAAAATCAAATAAATCTGCTTAAAGCCTCGTATATTGCCCAAGCTGGTATTGCTCAGGCAATTAGCGATATTAAGTATGATCCTAATTTTGGGGCAATAAATGAGCCTTATGATTCTTGCGCTGATCCCTGGTATTATCCCGGCGATGCTAATTATCATGGTTCTATTGTTGATCTAGCCACAGCAACTCATCCTTCCTATGGAGGCGATATTGATTATGCTGACGGCTCTTATCGTTTAAAAGTGATTGACTGCGGCGGTTTGATTAATATAAATTGCCCCTTACCTGATGCTGATGCGCGAACTGATCTGACAAATATGCTGCTTCAGCTGGGTTTGCCCAATGCCGCGGGTCTGATTACTTTACGTCAAACTCTTCCCGGCCAGGTTTTTACCACCAAAGAAGAAATAAAACTAGTTAATGGTATTACCCAAACTGACTATGAAGCAATAAGAGATTTTATTACCTTATGGGGTGACGCGGATGATGGGCATTCGATGAAATCATTCATAAATGTAAATACAGCCCCTTTAGAAGTGCTGCAAGCTGTGTTTAGATTAATGATGGGTAGTCCGGGCAATGATAGTCAAGCAGATGCTTTGGCTGCTGCAGTTAAAGCAAGAAGAAGCATAAATCCATTTGATGGGATTGGTGAAGAAGCTTCTGTGGTGGATAATTTTTTAAGTGCCAGGGGAGAGTTTCAGCGCTTTGTTGAATATGCTTATTCATCAGGAATTATTACACTAGCAACAAATCGGGATGCGGTTATTGCGCAAAGTGATCCGAATAAATATTCCAGTGCTAATCCAAATTCAACTAATTCCGCGATAATCGGCTTTGATGCTAATGGTTATTATGAAATTGAAGCGATTGGTACATGTCGCGGCGCAAGAAAAAGAATCAACCAAGTTGTCAGTGTGTTTCGGAAAATTAATCAAACCACTAAAGATGAATTCAGGACCAAAGCGGAATTATTGGCAACTCAAAGAGTGTCCTGGAAAGATACTTGTCCGGTTGATTTTACTCTGCTCAAGCAATTTAATTATCCTGATGATAAAATAGGCGATGCGACTAATCCGGATGATTATATTGAAAATTCTTTAAAACTGGGATTTTGGGATAATTTCCAGGAAGATTATGTTTTATCCTCTCTAGGGCCATGGCAAGAAGTGTATGAAACCTTTACAATTAATCAGGGCAATGATGGACTGCTTAGAACAGTGGTTGCTGGGGCACTAGTTCCTGTTCCTGGGCAAGATTATTTTCCAAGAGTAACTCTTGATCAAGATGTCTGCATTGTTGATGATTTTGCGATGATTGCTCGGGGTGCGGATGAGACAAGCTTAAGTAAATATGCAGTTCGGGATAATTTGCCTTGGCCGGCGATTCCTCTGGAATGGTGGTTTTTTGCTCCAGCTCCAGATGCATTAAACTGTCCGGATATTGGGAAAACTCGTAAAGATTCAGATGGTAATGATATAATAATTGATCAACAATATATATTAGATAATTTGAAATCATGGGGAATTCACGAGCAATATCTGAATACTCTCCATGTGCGATTTGGCGGGATGCATGCGGATGGGCTCGAGCGGATGTCAGCAATTTTTTGTAATGCTCCGCAGACAACTGCTATTTGGACGCCTCCACTGCCTAGTCCTCCAGAATTACCGGAAATTGCGTATAAGCAGTGGATTAATTATGATGGCTCGGGATATATTTATTTAACGCCTTCTCCTAATTATGTATTTCCTGATTGGCAAGCAATATATCAAACTTGCCGAAAACCATATTCTGTTATCAGCGGCTCTAATGTTATGGTTGCTTGTAATGAGTGGCATTATGAAGGAGGCACCGAAGCACTTTCTGTTTTTTCTGATGATGGGGTGGAGGATTTTCTAATTACGGGAAATGCTTATCAGGCGGATAAAACATTTCATTTAAAGGCAATTGGTCGGTGGCATACAAGAGGCGATGTATATTTTAATAGCACTGCGACTAGGTCTTTTGATACAACACAGCAAGTAATGGTTTGGCAAGATCGCTATTTCCAGTTTGCGGGTATGGGTAATTTCCCGGATGTGGATTATTTTAGAGTTGTGCCCAGCCAGGGTGTATATACATCCACAATATTTTCCGGATTAGCTCCGGCTTTAGAATGGGGTACAATTAGAGCGCATGTAACTTTGCCGGTAACAGCTGATCCAGCAATAGCTGATGCAACGGCCGGTAGTGAGCCGGTTTATTTAGTAGTTTTTAATAGCGCGGTTGTTTTGGCGCCAGCTCCTTCATATGTTCCGGCTTCATTTATTATGCCCAGCGGCGGAGCAATTGGCCCAACCATTAGTCAATCCATTGGCTATCAGGTATATTTATTTTCTGATTTTGGAAAACTTCATGGTGCTGATCCTGACAAGCCTGATAATCCTGATGATGCTGATTTCGAACAAGCGCCGGTTGTCGAGGATGTAACAATAACCTACTTGCCAATAACCCAAATAATATACTATAATGCGATGTAATTTAATAATTTTTTAACCAAGAGGAGGCGATTGTGGATGAAAAAAGGAAATTTACCAGATTAGAGCAGGAAATGCCGCTCCGACAAAAAGTCGAGAACTGTGATATTGTGGAGTGTCTTAAAACTCAGGATATATCTACCGGAGGTTTGCGCATAGCTACGGATACACCGCTGAATATTGGGACAAAACTGAATATTGAGGTAAATATAACCGGATCATCGAGTCCTTATTATGCAATTGGCGAAGTTGTCTGGTATAAGGAAAAAGATGAAACCGCGAATAATAAATTTGATATTGGTATTCGCTTTGTGCGGATAGTCAGCAAATCGGATTTAGACGGTTTTTAATTAAAATATTGAGCGTTAAATCCGTATTTTAATTGGGTTTAAATTAATTGTGTATTTATGCTAAAAAAGCTGCTTATGGATGAATAAGAAAATCCTTAAAAAAATATTGCCGGGTTTCATCATTATCTTCTGGATAGTGATGATCGGTTTATTGATATTGCAGCAGGTTGGTTTTAAAAATAAAACTACGGTTTATAAAACTTTTTTATCCAAAGATACTCTGCTGTCTGACTCCTGGATGGGCATATATTTTAATAGCTCACCGGTGGGTTTTGTTCATAGCGCGATCGAGCCTTTTATGATTAAAAAAGGTAAAAGCGGCTATCGAATAACCAACCGAACCTTTATGAATTTTTTCATAATGCAAAAACGCAATAAAGTCTGGTTTAATGCCCAGGCAATTGTCGACAATAATTATCAATTAGAAAACTTTAATTTTGAACTTAATTCCGGAATGCATACAGTCAATGTTTCTGGAGAAATGCTGGACAAGCAAACTCTGCAAGTGAAAATTGATTCTCAGGGAAATATTAGTGAGAAAAAAATTATTTTACCCAATAAACAGGGTGTTTTAATTGCCAGCATTATCAGTCCGTTTACTTCATTCGGCTCACTTGAAGTGGGTAATAATTATAATCTCATGGTTTTTAATCCATTTAGTTTGAGTCTTGAACCCTTGGAAGTCAGTGTGCTAAAGCAGGAAATTATCGCGCATGAAAATCAGGATATCGAGGTTTTTGTGGTAAAAAGTAAATATCGCGGCATTGAACAGACTGCCTGGGTTAATAAAAATGGTGAGATTCTTAAGCAGGAAACAGGATTAGGCTGGGTATTGATCAAGGAAAGTCCTGAATCCGCTACTCGCGCTTATGATGCGATTACAAAATCCGATATTGAGCTGACCCAGATGATCTCAATTGCCGCTAATATTGCTTTGCCCAATAAACTTTTAGAAGTACTGAATATTAAGATAAAAAATTTACCTGATGATTTTGATATTAAAAGTCAACGCCAGAAAATTATCAATGATCAGGATAATATTAAGACCATCCAAATCCGCCAAGAAAAGTTTAAGCCAGATAAGTGTTTAAACTTGCCGATCGCTGAATTTGCTGATTTAAAGCAAGCTTCAGTCTTTATTCAGGCTGATGCTCCTGAGATTAAAACTTTGGCTGAAAAAATAATCAATAAAGAAACAAATAGTTATTGGGCAGCTGTAAAAATAAATGAATGGATGTTTAAAAATATTGCTAAAGTTCCGGTGGTCAGCATTCCCTCCGCAGTGGATGTCTTAAAAACTCGAGAAGGTGATTGTAATGAACACAGTGTTTTATTTGCTGCTTTGGCCAGGGCGGTGGGCATTCCTACTAAAATTAATGTGGGACTGGTCTCGAGTAATGGCCGGTTTTATTATCATGCCTGGGTGAGTGTTTATACCGGTGTTTGGCTGGATATGGATCCGACTTTTGGTCAAAATATTGCCGATGCCGGACATATAAAATTGCTGGAAGGCGATATCAGCCGGCAATTGGATATAATTCAAGTTTTGGGAAAAATTGAGCTGGAGGTGATTAATTTTCAATGATTAAGATCGAGAATTTAAGTAAACAATTTGGTAAACTCATGGCTGTGGATAATTTAAATCTAGAAATACCTCAAGGAGAGTTTTTTGCTTTTCTTGGGCCAAATGCCGCGGGTAAAACAACTACAATTAAATTATTGATCGGGCTATTAAAGCCGACAACAGGTACGGCTTATATCTGCGGCCACAATATTCAGACGGATTACATTAAAGCCAAAGCTTTGATCAGTTATATTCCGGATTTCCCTTTTCTTTATGATAAGCTTACGGGAGTGGAATTTCTTGATTTTGTAATGAAATTGTATCCGCAATCAAATCGAAAAAAACAACTCAAGCTAATGGATGAATTATTAGCGGCTTTTGGTCTAGCTGATGCCAAAAATAATTTGATTGAGTACTATTCTCATGGGATGCGTCAGAAACTCGTATTTGCCAGCGCATTGTTGCATGAGCCTCAGGTTATGGTAATTGACGAACCTATGGTCGGGCTTGACCCGCATTCAAGCCGAGTGGTCAAGGATATTTTAAAGCAAAAAGCGCGACAAGGCGTGACTATTTTTTTGTCGACCCATACTTTAAGTGTAGCTGAAGAACTGGCAGACCGGATCGGAATAATTGATAAAGGGAAATTGCTGGCTTTGGGTAGTCTGGATCAGCTCAGTCGTTCATCGGGAGTAACCGGAAAGCTTGAAGATGTTTTTTTAAGGATAACCCAAGAAGAGCCGATTAATGGAAATACTTAAAAATATCTATACAGCGAGAATTCAGGTTTTAAATAATAAAATCCGCGGGATCAGTCAACATTCAAAACTAAAAATATTTGTCGTGGGATTTATGGCAATTGGTTTATTTTGGTTAATGTTTTTTGTTCCTTTCAGAGCTTTTTTATTTCTTGAGTCATTGGGCAGTCTGGGCTTGGTGATTATTGATCGGCTTTTATTTTTACTGTTTATGGGTTTGTTTGTAATGCTGATTTTCTCAAATTGTATTATCAGTTATTCTAGTGCTTATAAAGCGCGGGAAACTGTTTATTTTTTTACCCTGCCTCTGGAATATACGGAAATTTATTTTGTCAAATTAATTGATTCGATTATTCTCAGTTCCTGGACATTCTTGTGTTTTCTTTTGCCGATTTTAGGAGCTTATGCCGCAGTCAGGGATTTGGGATTAATTTTTTATCTGAGTTTGCTGATATTTTTCATTCCGTTCGCGGTTATTGCCGGTGCTTGGGGATGTTTGCTTACTATGTTGGCGATTAAGTTTATTCCTAAACAAGCAGTAAAATATTTTATCTGGATACTGGTCTTGCTGTTTATTGCCGGCTGTGTGGGACTTATCTTGACTGGTAAAGCAGCCGCGGACAAGGAAAATGAAGTCATGTTTTTGCTGACCAATTTTATTCCTCATTTTGGTTTTACGCAATGCGCTTTTTTGCCTAATTTCTGGATCAGCACTGGTTTATTGAACATAATCTCAGCTGACTATAAGCAGAGTCTATTCTGGTGGTTACTATTGATCAGTAATGGTTTGTTTTTTAGCTATATTGCTGTGCTTGTTTCAAAATTAATTTACTATGATAGTTGGGCGAATACTCGGTTTCAGGGGATACGTAAAACATATACGATCAGTAACAGTAAACTGGAAAAAATATTTGGCGGACTTAAATTTGTTTGTTTGCCGATCAGGGCGATGATTATAAAAGATATCCGGGTCTTTATCCGTGATCCTTTGCAGTGGTCGCAGTTTACGATATTTTTTGGTTTGCTTGCTATCTATTTCATCAATATCCGCAATCTGGGCTATCAGAATCTTTTGCCTTTTTGGAAAAATATTATCAGCTTTCTTAATCTGGCATCAACTAATTTAACTTTGGCTTCTTTGTCAGTGCGATTTGTTTTTCCTCAGCTTAGCTTGGAAGGTAAGCGGTTTTGGATTCTGGGCTTGGCTCCGGTAGCTAAGAAAACGCTTTTACTGGAAAAATTTTGGCTGAATAGCTTGATTGCTTTGTGCATAAGTTTGCCTTTAATATCGATTTCCAATTATATGCTTAATGTTTCAAGCCTCGTAAGCATATTATCGGGAATTATGGTTTTGCTTATGTCGTTTTCCTTGATCAGTATCTGTATTGGATTAGGCGCCTTGTTTCCTGATTTTAAAGAAGATAATCCCGCCGCGATTGTTTCTGGTTTTGGCGGAACATTGGCTTTAGTTTTAACTTTAATCTATATTGCGGTTAATGTTAGTGCCTTAGCAATTCCATTTCATTTACTTGTTACCCAGCAGATCAGTCAGGCTTATTTTGATAAATTAATCATTGCGGCAGTATTGTTTATCGTGATCTTAGGATTAAGCACAATCTTCGGATTTTTATCAGCTGGCGGTAAAGCGCTTGAGCGGCTGGAGATCTAAAAAGGACAAGGGGCAAGTTTGTAAAGTCGCAATGTAGGGGCCGTGCTTGTCTCGGCCCGTAATAATATAAATTATTAAAATCGGTTAAATAATTGATAATCGGGCGCCGGCAAGCAGCGCCCCTACGATTAGCTTTTTCTGGTCTCTGTTTTTGACCATCAGCCATCAGCTATCAGCAAAGCAGGCTTTTCATGCTTTCTGTTTGATTTATCCTGCAGATATGATAAAATAAATGATTAGTTTGAACGGTAGTATATGATGTTTAAATAATTAGGGGTTTTTAGATCATATATTTTTAAGGGGGTTTGATGACTGATTATAATGAAAAAAGAAGATATCTGCGCATGGGAGCTTTTTTAGACGGTACTTTTCAAACTGAAGATGCTAAAAACGGTTTAGTAATGTTGATGAACTTTAATCGAGAAGGTTTGAAAGCTGCGCTGAATCGAAATATTCCTGTAGGGCAGTTGTTAAAATTAGAAATTTGGATCCCTGGTTCAATAATTCCGATATTCGCTAAAGGTGAGGTTGTTTGGATCAGAAAAAGTGCGCAGGACTGGACTTATAATTATGATGCTGGATTAAGAATTAATGAAATTGGCCAGGATGACAGGCAAAGAATTTTAGATTATGCCTATGAGAATTGGCGCCATTCAAGGGGAAAAGTATGAGAGAATATTGGAACAGCACTAAGGTAATCTGTACAATCGGTCCGGCTTGCAACAGCCGAAAGGTAATCAAGGAATTAATTCTCGCGGGAATGGATATTGCCAGGTTTAATTTTTCGCATGGCAAGCCAGCGGATCATGTTAAATATATTAAACTGGTAAAAGCAGTTGCTCAGGAACTTAAATCTCCGGTAGCGATCTTACAGGATCTTCCCGGTCCAAAAATCAGGCTGGGAGAGTTAAGTGCCGAATCAATTTATTTGAATCAGGGGCAAATATTTACGCTAACCAGTAAAAAAGTTATTGGGACTAATTTGGAAGTATGTGTTAATCATAGTGCTTTTATCAAGGAACTGAAAAAAAATAATATTGTTTATCTTAATGACGGCTTAGTAAAACTGCAGGTGATTTCCAAAACTCCCGAAAAAGCAGTTTGTTCGGTTTTGCTTGGCGGCCGGATATATCCGCGTAAAGGAGTCAGCTGTCCAAGTCAGTTTTTTAAAATGAGCTCAGTTACTCCTTATGACTTAAAATGTTTGAAATACGGCATTGAAGCTGGAGTTGATTTTGTCGCGGTGTCTTTTGTCCAGCAGGCAAAAGATATTATAAAAGCAAAAAATTATCTAAATAAAAGAAAAAAACAAATTTCGGTTGTGGCAAAAATAGAGCGCAAAGTCGCTTTTCAGGACATTGATAATATTATTAATGTCAGTGACGTGATTATGGTAGCGCGGGGAGATCTGGGAATTGAGGCTGATTTGGAAGATGTGCCTTTTCTTCAAAAAGAAATTATTAGAAAATGCAATGCTGTGGGTAAACCGGTTATTACCGCAACCCAGATGCTCGAATCAATGGTCGTCAGTCCTCAGCCAACCCGGGCGGAAGTTACTGATGTGGCCAATGCGATTCTTGACGGGACTGATGCATTGATGCTTTCAGAAGAAACCGCGGTGGGTAAATATCCGGTGCAGACGCTTAAGATGATGCTGAAAATTGCCAACCGGGCAGAGGAAAAACTTTGTCTAAAACAAAAAGAATTAAGTTTAGCGGAACCAGACGCGGAAAATTTAGTCAGTGCTTTTAGCCGGGCAGCAGTGAATATTTCCAACAAGATAAAAGCCAAAGCGATTATTGCCCCTACGCATAGCGCTCAAGCAATATCCTGGCTGAGCCGCTGCCGGCCGCAAGCTAAGATTGTCGGCGTGACCACTGATCCGAAGGTGCTCAAACAAATGATTATGTATTGGGGAGTATATCCTTTATTAATGCCTAGGTTTGCTAAACTGGGGCAAACGCTGGATGATTGTATTAAACTAGCGAAAAAAAACAGATTAGTGAATATCAAGGATAATGTGCTGGTAATGCTTACCGAAGATAATAAGGTTTTTTGTTCAAATATAATGGAAGTCCGCAGGATTTAGCAACCAAGAAAAAGAGAGAATATTGAAATGAAATTGAATAGATATCTGATAGGGTTTTTTACAACTTGTTTAACTTTGTGTAATGTTTTAACTGCTTTTGCGGAAAATCAAATACCGGTGATAGTATCAGTATCTCCACAGTATGGGCAAACTGATGTTAGTACTGATTCCGCGATCAAGATAGCCTTTAATACTCGAATGGATAAAAAAGCTGTGAGCAAAAGCTTTAATATATATCCGGAAATAAGAGGTAAAACTATTTGGGATAATAATACTTTGGTTTTTACGCCAAATAATCCCTTGCTGGCTTCAACTTCATATTTTGTTACTTTTACCCCAGATGTAAAATCAAAGGACGGAGTTCCTTTGGCAATAACTTATTTTTCCACACCAGCGCAAGGAGTATGTGTTGGTCCAAAGGGGAATATTAATGTTATTAGCATAAATGGAGATGTAAAAGAACTAGATGCGAAGGGAGCGCATCCGGTTTGGGCACAGGATAATACCCTGATTATTTATGATTATCAAGGGCAGCTTTGGAAAATAGATACAAATGGGCAAACTAATGAAAACCTAGTGGAAAAAGATCCGATTTATAATGCTTCTTTCGCGGAATCAAATCCTTTGCTTGACCTGGTTGCTTTCATCGGGACTAATGATGCTGAATGTTCGAATATTTATATTGTTGATTTAAAAACCAAGATAGTCCGTCAACTAACAGCTTTTTTTGAGCCTAATAAAATCGAATACCTGAATTGGTCGGCAGATGGTTTATACCTAGCTTTTCTAAGAGCTGGACAGATTTGGATAATGAATCAGGATGGTAAAGATCTGCGTAAGCTTACTACTGATGGACTGGCATGCAAAGGAAATTTTGCCTGGTCACCCGGGGGCACAAAGATTGCTTTTTCCGGTGAAAAAAATATTTGGGTGGGGGATATCTATTCTTTAGAAATTAAGAGATTGTCTTTTGATAATCCAAAAACCGGAATTCTTGCCTGGTCGGTTAATAATAAAATCGCTTTTGAAACAGAGGGAATTACGGTTATGAATGCTGATGGCAGTGATGAAATTCAGATTCCAACTGCTGCCAGAAGACCGGAATGGATCAATGAAGGCAAAACATTCAGTTTAGTTTTACCTTTGCACAATAAGGAAAACACAGCGCAGCTGTGGATAATGAGCGCGGATGGAAAAACTAAACAGAAAATAGCGGATATTGCTGATGAATTTACTAATATTTCCTGGTCTAAAAATATTGGTTTTTGGAATTTATTTTCGCCGTAAATGAGCAGCGGGAATTTTCAAGGCATTGCGGTATTTGGTTACGGTTCTCCGAGAAATCGGCATTCCTTTTTCGATGAGTAAACCGACAATATCCTGATCACTTAAAGGCTTATTTTCCGGTTCTGTTTTTACTAATTCGTCAATCGTTGCTTTAATGTTTTGATTAGACATTGAGCCCTGTTCAGTGCTGATTGCTTGAGAAAAGAATTTTTTTAAAGCAAAAGTTCCATAGGGAGTTTGCATATATTTATTCGCCACGGTCCTGCTGATTGTTGATGGATGGACTTCCAGTTTTTCCGCGATTTCTTTTAATGTCAATGGCTTTAGATTAGAAATTCCTTTTTCAATAAAATCCTGCTGATATTCAATAATACATTTTGATACACGTTCAAGCGTTTGCTCTCTTTGGCTTAAACCATTGATTAAATTTTGCGCGTTCTGCAGCTTTTCCCGGATAAACTCCAATGCCGCTTTTTCGCATTTTTTTTCTTTGAGCATTTTTTTGTAAAGCTGACTGATGGAAAGCTTGGGTAAATTTTTAGAATTGATGATCACTTCGTATTTATCTTCCGCTTTTTCTAAGATAACATCAGGGACAATGCTCAGGGCTTCAGCGGCAAAGCTGCGGCATGGTTTAGGATCAAGCGCACTAATTCTTTGGGCATATTTTTTAACTTGAGGTAGGGGCAGTTTTAATTCACTGCTGATTAGGGTATATTTTTTCGCTGCTAATTCCTTTAAGTAATTTTTTACAATCTCAGCTTCAATTGAATTTTCCCTGCTCTGGCGTTTTAGCTGGAGGAGCAGACATTCTCTTAAATCTCTGGCGCCAATCCCCGCGGGCTCAAGACCTTGAATGACATCCAGCACTTGATGGACTTTAGCTAAATCAAAATTATTTGTCCGGGAGATTTCTTCAACACTGGCCACTAAATAACCGTTTTCCGCGATATTGCCGATTATTTGCTCAGCGATTAATAAATCGTCCTCATTTTCTGACATGATCCGAAACTGCTGCATTAATTCATCTTGCATTGATGAATTATTTGTAATCATTGTCTCCTGAAAATTATGTTTTTCAATTGATTGCGAGATCTTTCCACGATCAAAAAAATCAGAAAACCAGACATTATCATTGTCCAGCCAATCCGGCTCAAGGCTAATATTCTCCTGATCGCGAATTTTAGGCATTTCTTCCGGAGGACTTTCAATGACTTCTTTATTTGTATCGCTGGGCTCTTGCAGCGAAGTGTCTTCTAATACAGGGTTTACAGCCATTTCTTCAGCGATTAACTGATCTAGCTCAACAACATTTAACTGCAAAATATGCATAGACTGCTGCATTTTTGCAGACATGATCATTTTTTGGACTTGTTTTTGAAATAGTTTCTGTTGTAATGCCATAATTCCTCCTAATTAATTATATATTAACTTATTGTTTTAATCAAGTTACGTTTGTAAACAAAATTTGAACCAGAAATAGAATTATGCTATACTAGACCAAAATGAAAAAAATATTGCTTTTAAATCCTCCAGGCAGTCGAAAATTTCTTCGGGATCAGTATTGCAGCTCAGCAACAAAGGCGGATTATTATTGGCCGGCTGTGGATTTGCTGGTTTTGAGTGGAATTTTGTCTGATCATTTTGAATTGGAGGTTTTGGATGCTATTGCTCTAAATGCAGATAAGAAAACAACAATTGAAAAGATTCTCAGCGGTTCATATGATGCTTTGATAAGCCTTAGTTCTAGCGCAAGCATGGATGAAGATTTTGCGCTTTTTGAAACAATCAAAGCGAAGAGTAATATAATTATTATTATAAATGCGGGGTTTTCGCGAGATGATCCTAAAAAATATCTTGAAGAGCATGATTTTATTGATGCGATAATTATGGATTATATAAAATTAGGGATTGTTGATTATTTGCAGGCTAAGCCAGGACCATATCAAGGCCTTGGCTATAAGTCAAATAAGCAGATTATTGGCCAAGACAGTGATCTTGAGCAAAACACTAGCTTTTCTTATCCAGTGCCCAGACATGATCTTTTTGCTTTAAAAAATTATTATTTGCCCCAAGCTAGAAAATTACCTTTTAGCTGTTGCTTGATCTCATATGGCTGTAAATATGGGTGTACTTATTGTTCAAGTGGTTCAATTGGCTTTAAATTAAGAGATATTGATAATATTATGCTTGAGCTAAAAGCAATCAAAGCTTTAGGCATATCGGAAGTTCATTTTCCGGATTTCACTTTTACAGCGGATATGACCCATGCGAGAAAGCTTTGTCAAGCGATGATTGATCAAGGCCTTGAACTTAGCTGGGACTGCCTAACTCGAGTTGATTGTTTTGATATGGCTACGGCATTGCTGCTGAAAAAAGCCGGAGCGCATACAATTCAGTTTGGAATTGAGACACAGAATGAGCAATTGCTGAAAAAAATGGGAAAGCCCATCAGCAATGAGCAGGTTAAACGCTGTTTTGCCATATGTAAGCAGGTTGGTTTGGAAACAATCGGCTTTTTTATCATTGGCTTACCGGGAGAAGATGCTAAAAGCATTAAAAAGAGCATTGATTTTGCTTGCGAGCTTGATTGTGATTACGCGGCTTTTTCGATTTATGTTCCGGATCATGGTTCTCTGCTGCGCAAACAATTGGAAACGATTGATCCTTTAATTGCCAATATTAAAAACTTTGACCGAACAATGTATCCGGTTATTGATAATCTGATTGTAAGTAGAAGAGTGATTTGGCAGTTGCGTAATTATGCGCTGAAAAAGTTTTATTTGCGGCCTAGCTATATTTGGCGGCAGATTAAAAAAATAAATAGTCTTGAAAAAATAAAATCAGTTGGTAAAATAAGTTATTCATTAATCAAAGGGATCATATAGCTTTATGGAGTATAAATAATTTGAAGATAGCAATAATCGGCGCGGGAATAAGCGGTTTAGTAAATGCCTATAGATTTTCTACCAAGCATCAAGTTACGGTCTATGAACAAACCAAGCAGATTGGAGGATTATGCTCAGGTTTTGAATCGGATGGTAAATATATTGATAAATATAATCATTTCTTTTCCAAGTTTGATAAAGAATTAATCGAACTTCTTGCTGAGCTGGGGATAAGTAAAAAAGTTTCTTGGAAAAAATCAGGGCAATGTTTATTCATTAATGATCAGCTTCAGGACTTAAGTAATCCGTTTAATCTGTTTTCAATCAAGAATCTTGGTTTGCTTGATAAAATTAAAACAGGAAAATTCTTGGTGGAAAATCTTTTTTCCAGAATGAATATGGAGTTAAATGACAAAAATGCTGAAGAATGGATTATTGATCAATGTGGTATTGCCGCGTTTAATCTCTTATTTAAGCCATTACTTAATTTTAAAACTCAGCAAACAGAAGATATTAGCGCCATGTATTTAAAGGCGCGGCTTAAAGAAAGAAAAAATAATATAATTGGAATCCTTGATGGAGGGATGCATACGCTGTTGATTGCCTTAAGAGACAGACTGCATAAAAATAAAACTCATATTTGGTTAAATTCAAAAGTTAAAAAAATAATGCGAGATGATAAAAATAAGTGGCAGGTTGTTTTAGATACCGGATCTGAGGAGTATGATCTGGTTATTGCCTGTATCTCATTGGCTGATGCGTCAGCTTTATTTGGGGGTAATCCGGGGTTTCCTGTGCCAGAGTACCTTAGTGTCGGATCTTGGGTATTGGATTTAAATAAGCCGCTTAATCAAAAATGCTGGATTTGTTTGGTTGATGATCAACAGGGAAAAAGGCATGTGGTAGTTAATACTCAGCCGCTGGACAAGGACAATCGGGCATATTTTACTTTTTATCTGCGCAATCAATCTCTAAATCAGCAAATTGAGCAGGAGATGTTTAATGCTTGCTGTGATGCCCTAAAAAAGATAAATCCAGAATTTAATCAGCAATGGATCACTCAAAAGACTTTTCACTCAGATGTCAATGTTGAGCCGGTATTTACCCAGAGATTTGTCGCTAAACTTTATGGAGCTGTGGAATCATTTAATGGATTGTATCTTCCTGATTTAGTGTACATGCCGCAGCTTTTAAAAACGATTAATACATCAATTGTAAAAAGTTTAATAATAAAACAGAGAATTAGAAAAGAATTTAAAATTTAATCAGGGAAAATTATGTATGCCACAATACAGGTTGATTTAGATAGTTTATGGACTTATGATCGATACCTGTACCAAAAAATAAATAATTATCCGGTTGATCCTGTATATTCGCAAAGTCTTCAATCTTTCCTCGATCTTTTTGCCAAATATAAATTAAAAGCCACTTTTTTCATTATTGGCAAAGATGTTCAAAATCCCAAACAAAGCAAATATATTAAAATGATAATTGAACAGGGGCATGAAATTGCCAATCACAGCATGAATCATCTGTCTGATTTCGCTGCTCTAAGCTTGGAGCAAATAAGAGAGGAAATTATCTTAGCGCATAATCTAATAAAATCAGTGATTAATAAGGATCCAGTTGGTTTCCGCGCTCCGATGTTTTCGATTAATCAACCGGTAATCCGAGTGCTTGAGGATCTGGGGTATAAGTATGATGCATCCCTGATGCCTTCAGCGATTTTCCCCCTGATGATGAACACGGCACATTCTTTATTAAAGTTAAAACCAGTTAATCTTAAATGCGGAAATATCCGCTGGGGTGATGCGCCTCGCGGAATTTATCATCCGGATAAGCAAAATATGGCAAAACCCGGGGCAATGGAAATTAAAGAGGTACCGGTCAGCGTAAGTAATTTTGCGCGTTTTCCGATGCACAGCACATATGTTTTTGTTTTTGGGAAATTTTTATTTGATTCTGGTTTTAACTATGCTTTAAAAAATAAAATAACTTTGCATTATCTTTTTCATGGGATTGATCTATTGAATATTGAACAATATTCGCTCAAATTACCTGGCTTTAAGACTTTGACTAAAAGGCAGAAAATCTGTGAGCAGATAGTTAAAAAACTTGCTGAAAATTCGCAGGTTGTCACAACCGAGAATCTGATTGCAATTGGAAAGGAAACCCATGGTATACATCCTGCTTCCGGCATTTAATGAAGCGAAAAATCTAGAACAGATGTTTACGAATATATCTTTGGTATTAAAGCAGGCAAAACAGCAGTTTTGCATATTTGTAGTTAATGACGGCAGTACTGATAATACCGCAAAAATTGTCTTAGAAAAAAACGCGGAATTTCCTTTAGAATTAATTTCTTTTGCCCAAAATCAAGGGGTAGGCCAAGTGTTTCGTCAGGGGATCAAAACTATTTGTGCCAAAGCTCAGGCTGCTGACATATTGATATCAATGGATTGCGATCAGACGCATCCAGCTAATGTTTTACCTTTGATGATTGAAAATATAAGTTCCGGATACGAGCTTGTGATTGCCTCGAGATATCATAAGCAAAGCACTACAGTTAATCTTCCTTGGATCAGGCTGATCATGAGTGACGCGATAAACGGGTTTTTAAAAGCTTGTTTTGGAATAAAAGGGGCCAGAGATTATTCGACTTTTTTCCGGGCGTATAAAATAGGGTTACTGCAAAAAGCAGAGAAATTTTATCAAACTGATTTTATTGAACAAAAGGGTTTTGCCTGTATGGCGGAAATTTTGATAAAACTGCGCAGATTTAATCCGCAAATAAAGGAAGTCCCGCTTAATCTGCGCTTTGATCTGCGTACGGGCAAAAGTAAGATGAAGGTGTTTAATACTATTTTGGGATATTTGAAGTTAATTGTAAAAGAAAAATTTAGGAAGTGAAAAATATTTACAATGGCGGATTAATAGTCAATAGCTCATGCTAATGGCCAATAGTAAAAATCTCCTGATCCGGGCAGGTAAGTTGGAATATTGTATATCTAAAATACTTTTAAGGGTAAAAAAATGCTGAAAAATTCAGAGGCAATTCCGCTTTCGATCTTTGTTGTTTATACGAGATTCATTGATTCTCCAATTATCGAAAATTGGAAATATCCATTCCTTGTCAGCGGGCTTGCGGCGCTTATTGTCATTATTTCAGTTTTACGCAGAAAAATAATATTTGATCGTATTCTTTTAGGTGTTAATCTTTATTTAATTAGCGGGGCTTTGGCCTTTATCACGCACAAATGGTGGTTATACAATCTTTACTACCAACTTCAGGCCTCAGGAATGATTGTCTGGATTATAGCTACAGGGATTGTAACTGTTTCTTTGAACTCAAAAGGTTTTATTGGTGTTGACTCATCGGATATAAATTCTATTAAAAAATATTCCGGCTATTTGCTATTGATTTGTGTATTTGCGTTTGCTTTTTCGTTCTGGCTGCGTACCAACATCTTACTTTCAGGATTCCTGCCATTTACTTGCTTATTTTTAGTCCAAAAATCATTTAAGGATACTTGTCTTAGGAAATAACCTTTTACGCCTTAGAGAATTAATTGTTTTTTCCTTAAGAACGCGGTAATGCGTCTACTCGATAACACGTAACCGTACTAGCGCACAAACTAGGTAAATCATATCGTAACTAATAATTCATAACTATACACTTCAAGATGATAGGCAATTTTTACATTATATACTCAGAGTACTCTTTTCTCTTCATTTCTTTGCTGCAGGTCAAAGAAACGAAGCAAAGAAACCCCGCCCCCAGATGAAACAGTGATGATTTTCTAATGATTTAGTAACTCCGACTTCACCCCGCATTTGCGGGGTTCGCCGCCAAATCGCTCCTCCTGGCTCAGTGGCGTTCCGCCGTCCTGGCTCCATCTCCGTTCCTAAACCAAAGAAAATAGATCACTTGGTTTCAAGGGGGGAATCTAAACCTAGCTATTAGATTAATTCATGTGAAAGATGATGGGAAAATTTTTAAGCTTCTCACAAATTTAGGTAAATACGTGTCGGATTTTTGGGGACCCTTTAAATGAGAGCCTGACTTACGGAGTGTTAGCGAAGTCAAGTCAGCCTGCTCGCTTGTCCCGCCGTTCTCTGGCGGGGAATTTAGCACGAGAAGCAGCGATTAGCTGCTGATCGTGAATCCTTATTATTTAAGAACGACGCAATACTAAAGAGTTGCAATCTTTTGTCAGCGTAAAATTTGCCTGCCATCTTTTAAAAGTAATGCGTTGGCGAGTTGATTGTTTTTTTTATGAACTCGTTAACTCGATAACACTCAAACGTGTCAACCCTGTTAAACTATTTTCTTTTTTCGAAAAGTAAATACTTGAGCATGTAGAATGAGAGTTTGCATAATTGGGGGAGTTGTTTAGGATTGAGCATTTTTTTGCAGAAAAAACCGATAAAATGCCAGCTGAATAAATAACGGGTATAGATCTGTTTTTGAAAGGTGACTAATTGTTGGGCAGTTAAATGTTTTGTGCCCCAGGGCGGGACAGAGTGCATGAAATTAAACTTATTCCAATCAATGTCTTTGATCAAACCATATTCCTGCATAATATTATAAATTTCTGTGCCGGGATAGGGACAGATAATTCCCAGCTGAAATACATCAGGTTTGATTTCTTTGATTATCTGCTCAGTCAGGGCAATATCTTCAGCAGTTTCTTCAGGATGAGAGCCGAGAATAAAAAAAGCGCAGGCAACTATTCCTGCCTTATGCGTTAGCTTGAAAGCTTGCTTGATTTGTTCTATAGTTATGTTTTTCTTCATTAGTTTTAGGATCTTAGGACTGCCGGATTCAACTCCGTAAGCAATTTTTAAACAACCACAATCCTTCATCAGAGAAATTAGCTGTTTATTGACCATGCTGACTTTAGTCTGACAATCCCAAGTTAATTTCAACTCTTTTAATCCAAAACAAATTTGTTTGAATCGATCAGGATTTAAAGTTAGATTAGTGTCTTCAAAGGTAATATGATTATAGCCCATGTCTTTGCATTGCTTTAATTCAGCAATAACATTTTCTGCGCTGCGGAATCTTGCTTTTGGACCGCTGGTTTTTTTAACAGCGCAGAATGTGCAGTCCTGAGAACATCCTCGAGAAGTAAATAAAACAGTGGGTTTTTTGCCGGCAGTATCAATGCCGGCAGCATACATATTTTTATATAAATTATGATTCAGTAGGCTGCGGTCAGGAAAAGGCAGGCTGTCTAAATCTTCAATGTCCTCAGTGGGTTGATTTATCACTGCTTGTTCGTCCTTTATAAAAGCAATGCCGCTGATACTGTCAATCGGTTGTTTGTCTCTAAGATTTTGGCAGAGTTTGAGCAAAGCGATTTCACCTTCGCGCAAAACCAGATAATCAAAACAAGGGAATTCCTCTAAGCTCTGCTTTGGCACTGCGGAAACATGCGCGCCACCGGCAATTGTAATTATATTATTATTGATTTTCTTTGTGGCTTTGGCAAGATCATGCGCATTATTAATAGTAGGCGTCATGCTGGTAATGCCGATAATCGAGATATTGGCTTCCTTGATTTTTCGGGCTAAAATATCCGGTGAAAAATGTTCGACCTCAAAATCCCAAATAATTGTTTTGAATTTATTTGCATTTAAAAAAGCAGCTAAATAGGCGAGGTTTATCGGTTCCTGAATTAGGATTTTTTCAAAAGCTCCAGTTATTTTTGGCGGACGAATAAGGGCAATATTCATGTCTTTCCTTAATTACCGATAGTAAATTTAGTCATTGTAACTAATTAAATATTATGATAGACTCTAATATTATGATAGGCTCTATAAGTATTTTGTACTTATGTTACTCTTAATATTTTCATAAGTCAACAGTGGGGTTAGAAAGCATGGAGGCTAACATTGATTTTATGCGGAACAATTGATAAAACAATCTAACTTTATAGAATAAATCTAACCAGGATAAATTTTGAAAATATTACTGTTAAATCCTATTGATATTCATATTGCTTGGCCCGTTAAAAATGACTTTGCTAAATATCTTTTTTGTAATCCAGGTATTACCTTTCCCCTCATAGCAAGATTAATTCCCAAACATCATACTGTTTTCTTTTTTGATGGGTTTTACCACCAAATCAGTCTCAAAGAGTACAAAGATTTGATAAAACAATATGATATTATTATGCTGACAATTGTCGATTCCTTAGTTGCCTTGAACTATGAAATAAGCATTAAATTAATAAAAAAACTTTTTCCTGAAAAAGTTATCATTGCCGGAGGAATACATGCGAATATTTATGCAAAAGATTGGCTGGGAAAAGGAGTTGACATTATTGTCAAAGGCGAAGCGGAAAACAGTTTACCCCAACTTATAGAAGCTATTGAATATAAAGCTTCTTTGCAGGGAATTAATGGGTTGATATATTTGGAAAATGGCGGGATCAAAGAAACCGCAACGCAAAGTTTATTGGATGATCTCGACGCAAGTCCGATTCCTAATTGGGACATTATTGATTTTAAATTATATAATTTAATGCTAAGAAAAAAAGGATATACCGCGGCTTTAGAAACATCGCGCGGCTGTATTAATGGATGTAATTTTTGTTTGGTGAATTCATTTTGGAAAAAAACCCAGAGGTATAAATCAATACCGCGTGTTTTGGAAGAATTAAAAATTTTAAAGCGTTATGATGTATCACAATTTGCGATGCTTGATGATGGATTTGCTAATGATATTGATCGCGACAGCCGGCTTTTGGAAGCAATGTTAAGTAAGGGGCTTGATTTTGCTTGGGCGTCTTTCTTAAGAATCGATACAATTATTGATCATCCGGAATTTGTTGAACTAGCGGCAAAAAGCGGTTTAAAACGGGTAGTTGTAGGTTTTGAACATACTAATGCCGCGGTTCTTAAACTGATCAATAAAGGATTAAAAGATGGTGGTTGTGATGAAGAGTATATCAAAGCAATGGATGTATTAAAGAAAAATAATATATTTACGGTTGGTCTTTTTATCGCGGGATATCCCGGTCTTAAAAAAGATGAAAAGCTTAAATACAGCAAAGCCAGAAGATATTGTACTGATGCGCGGGCCGGAAATTACAAAGCCCTGCCTAGTACTTTTGGCTATAATAATGTTTCGAAGAATTTTGACGTTGAAAATATGTTTTATCATGATGCTCGATTGACTTCTTCCGCTCAATCTTCCAAGGAACATTTTATCTTTAATGTCTTGGCTACCTTAGACCCTGTAAAATATACTATTTTATTTGATCGCCGCTATCATTACAGAGAGTATTTTTATAAAAGCCTTTTGCTTCTTTTTAGACAGATGTTTGATCTTAATTTGTCTAAAATTAAGGAATTTATAGTCTTAAAAATCTTAAATTTGCCACTTAAGGATAAAAAACAGTATTTGGTCAAAAACTATTTATCAGAGGATTTTATTAATCGGTTAATTTTAAAATAAATTTATTATGAGCAATAAACCAAATGTAATTTTGATCTATCCTAAAATTGGAGGGCCATTTATCAATCTTCGCAAAAAAAGACCAATGCCGCTGGGATTATTAAATGCATCGGTTTATTTAGTTGATGATTATGAGGTTAAAATATTTGACCAATCATTACATTCTAACTGGAAACAAGCACTTAGAAATTTAATCAATTCAAATACCTTAATTGTCGGTATTCACGCCATGGCGGGATATCAGCTGCTACATGCTCAAGATGTGTCTAAATTTATAAAATCCATTTGTAGCACCCCAATAATCTGGGGAGGGGTGCATCCTACTTTAATCCCGGAAACAGTTCTTAAAGAACCTTTTATTGATTATGTTTGTGTCGGAGAAGGTGAGCGGACATTTCCCGAATTGGTAAAAGCAATCCAGCTTAAGCAGGATATCAGTTCGGTTAAAGGAATTTATTATCGAAATAACAGCAAGAATATCTTTACCGGGGATCGGGAGTTTGTTGATTTGAATCAACTTCCTGAATTGCCGTATCATTTACTTAACCTTTCTGATTACAATGTCAGCGGGGGGGCGAGGTTTGATGAAAAGGAATTAAAACTATCTATGGAAACCTCCCGGGGTTGTGCTAATGATTGTATTTTTTGTTACAATCCCGTATTTAATAAGCGACATTGGCGAGCCCAAGATGCCGATAGAGTTATCGAACGTATCGAATTTTTAGTAAAAAATTATCATGTGACCCATATTGATTTTATTGATGATGCCTTTTTTACTGATTTGGGTCGTGTGGAAAAAATCGCTAAATCATTGATTGCTAAAAAAATCAATATTAAGTGGTTTTTACAAGGAGTGGATATTCAAAAACTTATGCAGGCCGATGATGCTTATTTGGATCTTTTAGATAAAGCCGGCTGCCGCGTTATGCGTATGGGGGCAGAATCAGGCTCCGCGAGACTCCTTGAGCAGATGCAGAAAAAAAGCACGATTGATCAAGTAATTAAGATCAATAAGCGATTGCGCGATACAAATATTGTTTGTTATTACTATTTTACAATTGGCATGCCTCAAGAGACAGAAGCGGATCTAAAAAAGACTGTGGATCTAATGCTGACACTATTAGCGGATAATCCTCAAGCTAGAATATTGTCGGCATTTTGTCTGACCCCTCAGCCAGGCACTAGATTGCTTGAAGAGGCTCAAAAGCAGGATTTTTCCTTGCCTAAAACCGTCAGTGATTGGGCAAAGATTGATGGAACAACGATTATTACGCCTTGGTTTGATAAAAAAATGAAAAAAAAAATTAAATTTCCTTTTTTTTATAAGCTTGTTTATAGATCGGAAAAATCAGGATATAATTGATTCAACTTTTATTCGGTTTTTATGTGCTGTTTATCGTCCGATTGCTTTATTTCGGATTAAGCGCCTTAATTTTAAGTTTCCTATAGAATATGCGATGTTTAATTTGCTCAAAAAAATATATTAAGAACAAATTTTGTTATTAAACATTCTAGTTGATAGAATAAATCTTAACCTTAAAAATTATAATAAAATCAAGGAAGAGTATATGCAATTTAGCAAAAAAATAAAGAAAGTCATGTTGATTTTTCCTACAGGAAAAGTCTTGAAATGGCGTTTTCATCATTGCGAAATTCCTATGGGTCTGGCATATTTAGCAGCTGTTTTAAGAGATGATTTTGAAGTTAAAGTTCTTGATGGCCGGGCAAAATTTCAAAGGATAGTCCCGAAAAACAGTAAATGGGAGTATTTTGGATATAAGCCAGAGGAGATTGCCGCGCAGGTTAAAGCGTATGCTCCGGATGTAGTGGGAATCAGCTGTCTTTCTTCATTTCATTTTTCCGATGTTGCGGATTTATTTGAACGTATTAAGCAAGTAGATAAAGATATTATTACTGTAACCGGAGGAACTCATCCGACCTTTTTAGCTGATGAAGTTATGAAAAAACACACCAGTATTGATTTTATTGTTATGGGTGAAGGTGAACAGACTTTTCGGCAGCTGCTTCTTAATATAAATTCTGAAAAAGACTATAGCCGAATGGATGGGCTGGCTTTTCGGAGTAAGGGAACTTATCAAATTAATCCCAAGACAGAGTACATTAAAAATCTTGACGAATTGCCTTATCCGGCATTTGATTTATTCCCCCTAGATTTTTATGAAAAAAAAAGCATTCCCTTTAGTGTTACCTCTCGCAGTAAGAAAACGATTCCAATTTTAACCAGCCGCGGCTGCGCGTCAAACTGTATATTCTGCGCGTCTAAAAATTATTGGGGTAACCGTTACCGCATGCGTTCCGCGGAAAATGTATTAGATGAAATAGAATATGTGGTCAAAAATTACGGCGCTCGAGAAATTCAGTTTATTGATGATAATCTTACCTTAGATAAAAATAGGGCCTGTAAAATTTTTCAAGGTTTAATTGACCGCAAGCTTGATATTCATTGGAATACGCCCAATGGTGTCGCGGTATGGACATTAGATGAAAAGATGCTTAAATTAATGAAGGCAAGCGGCTGTTATGAATTAACTGTTGCTTTTGAAAGCGGAGCGCAGGAAGTCTTGACCGATATTATTAAAAAGCCATTGGATTTAGAATACGCGAGAAAAATGGTTAATAAGATGAAAGAACTGGGTATACAGGTGCATTCATTTTTTATTTCCGGATTTCCCGGAGAAACAAAAGAGCAAATAAAAAGAAGTTTTGCTTTTGCAAAGACCATGGATTTAGACAGCGCTTGGTTTTTTGTCGCGAATCCGACACCCGGTTCTGAATTATATGATATTTGCAAAAAAGAAGGATATATTAATGATGATTTCTCATTTGAAAATATTGAGTATACTCTTTCGCACATAAAAAATAAGGAGTTTACTCCTAAGGAAATGGAAAAACTCGTAATAAAACAGTTTAGTGATTATAATTTAGGTCAGATGGTAAAACATCCTATTCGTTTTTTAAAAAAATATCTTGGGCTGATAATTTCCCACCCGATAATGTCTTTAAGGACTGTCTTGGCGGATATTTTATTTTATGTAGGTAAATGAAAAATATTAAAAAAAATATTAAAAAAGTTTTACTTATTTTTCCTCCGGTTGTCTGTTCGCAGGAAAGTCCTAAACAGATCATGCCGCCATTGGGGATCAGTTATCTGGGGGCTTATTTAGAAGGTGATTATGAGGTTAAGCTTCTTGATGCCGCTTTAGAAGGTTATGAGCATGAGCAAATAATAAGTCCAGGGTTTTTTCAATATGGACTTTCTGCGGAGCAGATAAAACAAAAAATTACTGAATTTTCTCCGGATGTTGTGGGCGTATCATGTTTATATTCCAGCCAGTTTTCCGCAGTATCCAAAATTTGTGATATAGCCAAAGAAATATCTCCGCTAATAATTACTTTGATCGGAGGCACACATCCGACTTTTCTCCCTAAAGAGTGTTTGGGATTTGAATCTATTGATTTTATTTGTTTGGGAGAAGGGGAATTGCCGACAAAAGCGCTGCTTGATAGTTTTAAAAATGGAAATTCTTATGAACATATAGATGGAATTGCTTTTCGTACAGACAAAGATATTGTAATCAATCCCCAAAAAAGAATAATTGAAAATATTGATGCTTTGCCTCATCCGGCAAGGCATCTGTTGTCTTTAGATAAATATTTTAAAATTGGTTTGCCAATGGGGCTGATCAGCCGTAAGACTCCGGCGATTAATATTATAACTTCGCGGGGCTGTCCGTTTGAGTGCTCGTTTTGTTCTTCATGCCATTTTTGGAGTAGACGCTATCGAGTGCGTTCTGTGGAAAATGTTTTAGGGGAAATGGATGAGCTTAAAAAAATGGGAGTGCGAGAGTTAAAATTCTTTGATGATAATCTAACATTGGATAAGCCGCGGGCAAAGGCTTTGTTTAAGGCTATGATCAAACGCGAATACAATTTTAGCTGGAATACCCCCAATGGGATTGCCGCGCAAACTCTTGATGAAGAATTGCTGTATTTAATGAAAGCTAGCGGGTGTTATGAGGTGACTTTAGCCATAGAAAGCGGAGATGAACAGATATTAAAAGAAGTTCTAAAAAAACCAATTGATTTAGAATATACTATAAAAATGGCTAAGCTGATTAAGAAATTGGGCATGGATACATACGGTTTTTTTATTATTGGGTTTCCTCAGGAGACTAAAAAACAAATATATAAAACTCTAAAATTTATGGATAAAATTAAACTGGATAGAATTTCCTTGTTTATCGCAAATCCGTTGCCCGGCACAGAAATATACGATGTTTGTAAAAAACAAAATTATCTGTGCGCTCAGATTACGGGTAAAGCATTAGATTATTTTAGTTCGAGTTTTGAAACACCTGAGTTTGATTCAAAGTTTCTAGAAAAAATCAGAAGAGATTGGTATTGGGCATATAATTTAAAGCTTTTATTAAGAAATCCTTTTAAATTTTTCCGAAATTATAGTATATTTATATTCAAAAGACCGTTATTTTTATTCCAAGTTTTAATAAAAAAACTAATTATTCCGAGCCTAATATATGGAAAACGCAAAACTTCAAAAAAATAAATCTAGATACATCGATCTGATTATTTGCTTAGGCATATTCTTTTTCGCGTTTTTTCTGCGCTTGATCTATCTTTATGAGTATAGAAATAATCCTTTTTTTGACAGCCCGGTAATTGATGCTTTGACTAATTATTTGTTTGCTATGCGTGCCGCTGAGGGGGATTGGCTTGTAAAGGGAGTAGTTGTTGGTCGTGGGCCGGTGTATGTGTATTTTCTGGCTGGTTTATTTAAAATTTTTGGAGCGGGTTTTACCACGGTTCGCGTATGGCAGATGGCTTTAGGCGCGGTTAATTGTATTTTAGTGTATTTTTTAGGGAAAAAGATATTTTCTCGCTCGGTTGGGGTAATCAGTGCTTTTATCTGCAGTATGTATGGGGTGCTGATCTATTTTGACGCGGAATTTTTGTACGTGGGGCTGGCAATATTTATAAATATCCTGTTGATCTTATCTTTATTGAATTCAATCGATAGACCCAAGGTTTGGAAATGGATCGGCTGCGGGATCCTTCTGGGAGCGTCTCTTCAAACAAACGCGACTATAATATTATTCTTTCCTCTGCTCTTTATATGGTTATTTTTATCCGCGGATAAGAAAAAGCAGGATGAGCAAATAAATAACAAAAAGATCAGATTTAGAAAAGCTATGGGACCATTTTTATTAATTGCTACTGGAGTAAGTCTGGTTATGCTTCCATTTACTTTGCGTAACTATTTTATGGGTGGAGATCTGGTAATGATCGGTTCAGCGGTGGGGATTAATTTGCATATTGGCAATAATCTGAATGCTGATGGTAAAAGTGTGAATGTCCCGACAAGGGATTTCTCTTATTCAAATCAGTGGGACGATAATACGCTGATTGCTGCTAAAAAAGGCGCGGAAAGGGAAATGGGAAGAGAAATATTGCCTTCTGAGGCTTCTAATTACTGGATACGCAAATCTCTGGGTTTTATGTTAACTAATCCTGTAACTGCTTTGTCTCTTTTTATAAGAAAATTTTATTATTTTTTTAATGCTTATGAGATTGCGGAAAATCAGAGTATTTATTTTTATCGTCTTTGGTCACCGCTGTTAAAAATACTGGTCTTTCATAATAGGGTACTGGCTTTTCCTTTTGGAATAATTTGCCCATTAGCTTTATGGGGAATTGCTGTTTCTGCGAAAAAAAATAAGGCAGTGATGCTGCTGCTTATTTATCTGGCGGCATTTTTAATGCTTATGATGATTTTCTTTGTTTGTAGCCGTTACCGGACGATTGCTGTTCCGGTTTTCGTGATTTTTGCGGCAGTTGCTTTGGATTGGTACGCTAAACAGATAAGAGAGCGTAAATTTAAAGTTTTATTTTTATCGTTGATACCGCTGTTTTTCCTTTATCTATTTAGTAATTCGATTGTTTTTGATATTCGCCAAGAAGATCAATCGCGGTGGTTTTTAAATCTGGGCACTGCTTATCGAAATAAAGGGGAAAATGAAAAAGCAATTAAATCCTTTAAGGCGGCAGAAAAAGTAAACCCGCGTAATCCTGACGCGGTATACAATCTCGGAGTCATATATTTGGAAAAAGAAGAATATCAAGACGCAATTGAGGAATTTAGAAAATCGATTAAAATAGATGAGTATGATTCTGCGGCTTATTCCAATGTGGGCATAGTCTTGATGAAGCAAAAAAAAATTGATGAAGCTATTGCCAGTTTTCAATCAGCACTGACCTTAGACCCGGCTGATGTAACAGCAATGGCAAATCTAGGAGCTGCTTTAATTACAAAAGGCGATTATCCCGCGGCGCTACTCGTACTTAAGCAAGGACTGGAAAGGGATGAGAATTTTCCGCCACTGCATTTGCATTTGGGCATATTGTTTGAAGAAACGGGAAAGTATGCGGAGGCAGAACAAGCATATATAAGTGCGATAAAAAAAGACCCGGAATATATTCAAGCTTATTGGGGTTTGGCTAAACTTTATGATATAATTGGACTCCCGGATAAGGCAAAGTGGGCAAGGACCAAAGCAATGTATATGGTTTCTGATAAGCTTAAATAAAATCTAAAACTTCTTTTTTATTTTTTTCCCCAAAGCTTTTGAGAGTATCCATCCGGACATAATCGCGGTAGTTATGCCGGTTCCCGGAATAGTCCAATGACCAGATAAATGTAGATTTTTAATCGGGGTTGTTTGTTTTAAACGGTAGATTAAGCTTTGTTCCGGAGAATTGGCCCAACCATACATTGCTCCACGATGACTCAAAGAGAAATCATTTAAATCTTGGGGCGTAAATATCTTTTTAATCACAATATGATCAGACAAGTTTTTGACTTTTTTTTCTACCAGTTGAATCATTTCATGGGCAATTTGCTCTTTTGCGCTGCGCCAATCACGTTCTGTTTGCCAGGGGTAGAAAAGGGTTAAAATTAATGTGCTGTGACCTTTTGGCGCTAAATTCGGTTCAAGGTGGGTCGGACTATAGGCACTTAAGCAGGGAACTAGACCTTTTTCGAATTTTTCATAACATTCTTCAAAATCAAAAGATTCGTAGAAAAAATATTCGTGTTGGGCAAACCCATGTTTAGCAATATCAAAATCAAGACCTATAAATACTTTAAAAGGTCCTACAGATGGAGTTAGTTTGGATAGTTTTCGCATATAATTTTTAGGCAGAATATCCGGATCAATCAGTTTTGTAAAAGTTTGTATTGCATCCGCATTAGAAATAACTGTTTTAGCAAATATCTTTTGGCCGTTTTCTAAGACGACTCCTTGCGCGATATTGTTTTTAACGATAATTTCTTTAACCCCAGAGTTGAGCATAACCTTGCCTTGATTTTCCTCTATGGCGCTGACAAAGACATCAGCAATTTTTTGTGAATTACCTTGAGGATAATAGGTGTGTTCGCCATATAGGCCGCTCATGCATGATACCATCCATAATCCAGAAGCTTTTTTCGGAGGCAATCCCAGATAAGGCCAACATGCCGCGAATAAAGCGGCGATGTTTTTATTTTTAGTCAGTATTTTGAAAAGTTTATCGGTAGTTTTGCGAGAATTTAAAAACCAAAACAAGCCGGTAAACGGGAAGGTTAGTTTTTTTAATAATTTAATTTTTCCATAATTACTGTTTTCAACTGATTTTTTACCTTGGAAAATCCGCCCGGTAATTAGTATGTCTTGCCGCCAGGCAATCATTGTCTTAAAAAATCGGCGGATGTCTTTCTTATGGTCAGGAGCCAGGTCAATCATAGCTTTTTCAAGCCCTTCATAACTTCCGGGCAGAGAAATTTCGCGATCAGGTAGGATTAAAGTAACAAAAGGGTCAATTCTGAAAAATTTAAGTTTATCCTTAATTTTATAATCTTCAAAAACTTGCGCGCAGTTGCCATTATCATCAACTCCGGTTAATTGATGTACTGCTACGTCAAATGTATAATCTCCGATAGGAAAGGAAGAGCAATTGCCTCCGGCAACTGAGTTGCGTTCGCAAACAACTACCTTTTGCCCAGCTCTGGCTAATCCTAAAGCCGCGGATAAACCGCCCATGCCACTGCCAATAACTATCACATCTACATTATTTTGCATATAATTAGGGTGTTGATTTCAGACTGGTTGTTTTAATTGAAAATATTTGAATGTTTCTTCGTATTTCTAGTTGAGTTACTATATTATTTTGTTGGGTGCGAAGGATTTAAATATTATTGATATACTACTGTAACTTTTTTATAATGTCAAGTAACTTCGTGATATTCTATGCGTTTTAATATGTTTTTATTAGTTTAACTTGACAAGTGACTACCATTATGGTATCTTTAAAGCAATAGATAACCTTTAAATTAGTCCAGAGAGACTAGCAAGGAGTCAAAAAAATGTTGTTTTTAGCCTGCTTAAACTATACCGATCTGAGGTAAGTGAGCAGGTTTTTTTTATGCCCAATTTAAGGAGAGACAATGCTGAAAAAAGAAGCGAATTTAATGGATGATAAGATGATAAAACGCACTTTGATGCGGATCAGTCATGAAATATTGGAACGGAATAAAGGTACTGAGGGGCTGGCGATTGTCGGTATTCAATGCCGGGGAGCTTATCTTGCTCAGCGAATAGCTGATCTGATCAAAGAAATCGACGGCTCAGATGTTCCGGTGGGCATAATGGATATAACTCTTTATCGTGATGATCTGACCATGATTGATTATTGTCCGGTTGTGCACAGCACAAAAGTTGAATTTGATATTGATGATAAAAAGATTGTTTTGGTTGATGATGTTTTGTTTACCGGCAGAACGATTCGCTGCGCTTTGGATGAATTGATTGATTTGGGTAGACCGCAGAATATTCAGCTGGCTGTATTGATTGACCGCGGACATCGAGAACTGCCGATCCGAGCGGATTATGTGGGTAAGAATTTACCGACAACTTTAGAGGAAAATGTTGAGGTCAGATTGGTTGAAGCCGATGGAAAAGATGAGATAGTTTTAATTAACCAAAAGGAAAAACGCCAATGAGTGAATGGACAAGAAAAGATCTTTTGGGAATTGAGGAATTGTCTGCGCAGGAAATTGAGCTGATTTTGCAAACCGCGGAATCATTTAAAGAAGTTTCTACTCGTTCAGTTAAAAAAGTACCGACCTTGCGCGGCAAAACAATTGTCCTATTCTTCTTTGAACCGTCAACCCGGACGAGAACAAGTTTTGAACTGGCTGCGAAAAGGTTAAGTGCCGATACTTTGAGTATTGCTACCTCAACCAGCGCGATTCAAAAAGGCGAGACGCTGAAAGATACTTTTAAAAACATTGAAGCGATGAAAGTCGATGCGATTATTCTTCGCCATTCTTCAAGTGGAGTAATGCATACCTTGGCTGATTCCATGGGACCGTCGATTATCAATGCCGGAGACGGTTGTCATGAACATCCTACACAAGCATTGCTTGATATGTTTACGATCAAAGAAAAAAAAGGTAAAATAAAAGGCCTGAATGTTTCGATTATCGGTGATATAACGCATTCTCGGGTTGCCCGGAGTAATATCTGGGGACTGAAAAAGTTGGGAGCGAATGTAACGATCTGCGCGCCGAGAACTCTCTTACCGCGGGAAATTGAAAAAATGGGGGTAAATATTACCACAGATTTATCCAAAGCACTAAAAGGCGCGGATGTGATTAATATTCTGCGAATTCAAAAAGAACGCCAAAAGGCCGGATTGTTTCCTTCGATGCGCGAATACGCGATTCAGTATGGAGTGAGCAAGGAAAAGCTGGAAAAATACGCTAAAAAAGATGTATTGGTAATGCATCCCGGACCAATGAATCGAGGCATTGAGATCATGCCTGATGTTGCTGATGGGACTTATTCCGTTATTCTTGAACAGGTGACCAATGGAATTGCGGTGAGAATGGCAGTACTCTATTTGGTATCACAAGCCAATTCTGATGAACAGGAGCAATAATATGAAATTACTGATAAAAAATGCCAGGGTAATTGACGCGAAGAGTAATCTAGATGATCAGCTGGATGTTTTAATTGAAAATAGTAAGATTGTTAAAATCGCCAAAAATATAAAAGATAAAGACGCCCAGATCATTGACGCAAAAGATAAAGTGCTGATGCCGGGTTTTGTGGATATGCATGTGCATCTTCGTGAACCTGGATATGAGTATAAGGAAACAATTAAATCTGGAACCATGGCCGCGGCTGCCGGCGGATTTACCACTGTCTGCTGTATGCCTAATACCAATCCGGTTATTGATAATCAGGGAGTTGTTGAGTTTGTGATTTCTGAAGCGAGAAAATCAGCCTTGATTAATGTGTACCCAATTGGCGCGATTACTAAAGGATTAAAGGGCGAAGAGCTCTCGGAAATAGCGGATATGCAGAATGCGGGAATAATCGCGATCTCAGACGACGGCAAGGGAGTGATGAATGCTGATCTGATGCGTCGCGCTCTGGAATATGCTTCGATGCTGAATATCCCTGTGATTGCTCATTCGGAAGATAATGATCTGGCTTTGGGGGGAGTAATGAATGAAGGCTATGTTGCCACGAAGCTGGGTTTAAAAGGTATTCCTACTCTGGCTGAATCAACGATAATTGCCCGAGATATTGAAATTGCCCGCTATACAGATACTGGTTTGCATATTGCCCATATCAGCGCGAAAGAATCAGTGGCTTTGGTAAAAAGAGCGAAAAAGGACGGGCTAAAAATTACCTGTGAAGCAACTCCGCATCATTTCAGCTTAACTGATGAGGCCGTATTGGGCTATGATACTAATACAAAAGTTAATCCGCCGCTGCGCTCAGATGTTGATGTCCAGGCAATTAAGCAGGGTTTGAAAAACGGAACAATTGATTGTATTGCCACTGATCACGCGCCGCATGCTGAATCAGAAAAAGATGTGGAATATGATCATGCGCCGTTTGGAATCATTGGTTTGGAAACAGCTTTGAGTTTAGCAATCAGCGAATTGGTTGAACCGGGGATATTGACTTTAAATCAGCTGTGTGAAAAAATGGCTTATAATCCGGCAAAGATCCTTGGTTTGGATAAAGGCTATATTGCGGAAGGCTCGATTGCAGATCTGGTGATTTTTGATCCATTAAAAGAATCAATTATCAGTGCCGCTGATTTTAAATCGAAATCTAAAAATACTCCGTTTATTGGTCAAAAAGTAAAAGGAGCAGTTTGCCTTACTATATGTAATGGAAATGTTGTTTATAATAATAATGTATCCGAAAGTGCCTGCTAGGTCGCAGTCATTTCGGACTAAATTCGCGTAGGCTGACTTGACGTCGTGAAAAGCACTCCGTAAGTCAGGCGCTTATTTATGTAATGGTGAGATTGTTTATAATAATGATTCACGAATAAGCAGCTAATCGCTGCTTCTCGTGCTAAATTCCCGGCCAAAGTACGGCGGGATAAACGCGCAGGCTGACTTGACGTCGCTAATACTCCGTAAGTCAGGCTCTCATTTAACTGGGAACTTATGAAATTTATTGCTGATTTACATATCCATTCTAAATACAGCCGCGCTACATCTCCAAATATGGATTTGCCTAATCTGGCTAAATGGGCAAAAATAAAAGGCATTGATCTTTTAGGCACAGGTGATTTTACGCATCATCTTTGGCTGGAGCATTTAAAATCAGTGCTCAAGCCGTCAGGCAATGGATTATTTGTTTATAATGATGTTCATTTTATGCTGACTGCTGAGATCAGTAGTATTTATTCTAAAAACAATCGCTGTTATCGGATCCATAATCTGATTTTCGCGTCTTCATTTGAAACAGTTGATAAAATAAATAAAGCATTGTCCGCGATCGGCAATCTGCGATCTGACGGCCGGCCGATTCTTGGCTTGGACGCGGCCAAACTGGCAAGAATTGTTTTTGATATTGATCCTAATTGTATGTTGGTGCCGGCGCATATTTGGACTCCCTGGTTTAGTTTATTTGGTTCAAAGTCAGGATTTGATTTAATCGAAGATTGTTTTGAAGAGCAGGCAAAAAATATTTTTGCTCTGGAAACCGGACTTTCTTCCGATCCGGCAATGAACTGGCGTTTGAGTGCCTTGGATAAATACAGTTTGATCTCCAATTCAGATTGTCATTCACCCCAGAAAATCGGCAGAGAAGCTAATGTGTTTGATTGTGAAATGTCATATTTTGAAATCAGAGATGTTTTAAAAACTAAAGACAAAAAAAGGTTTCTCTATACGATTGAATTTTTTCCGGAAGAAGGTAAATATCATTATGATGGACATCGTAACTGTAAGGTAAGGTTATCGCCGCAACAGACTAAAGCAAATAAAGGACTTTGCCCTGAATGCGGTAAAGCAGTTACAGTGGGTGTTACTAATCGAGTGGAAGTTTTGGCTGACCGTCCGGAAGGGTTTATTCCTGATAATGCTATTCCGTTTAAAAATTTGATTCCTTTGGAAGAAATTATTGCCGAAGCTTTAGAAGTAGGGCGCACGTCAAAAAGAGTGGCGGCTGCTTATGATCAGGCAATAAAAACATTAGGCAAAGAATTTGATATTTTGATGCATAAAACTGAAAAGGAACTTTTGTTTGCCTTGCCGCCACGAATAGCTGAGGGAATTTTAAAAGTCCGCCGGGCTGAATGTATAATCAAACCGGGATATGATGGTGAATATGGAATTATTAGTATATTTGAAAAAGATGAGACTAAAATGAAGAAAACAAGTAAAATAAAGAAGAATGATAAAATTGGAAAGAATAAAAAAGGGGAAAAGTAGTTAGATCTTTTTTAGGTTATTTTCTGGATGAATAAATACAATAGGAGAAAATAGAAAAATGAAAAGAGCAATAGTCGTTTATTATTCATATTCCGGCAATACTAAAAAAACAGCAGGATTTCTCAAAGACAAGATTACCCGTAAATTTCAAACTGATGTGCTTGAACTTAAACCCGCGGATGAATCAAGATTTTTCTTAAAACAATGTGTGCGCGCTTTTCGCAAAGTGCAGGCTGATTTGAAGCAGGATCTGATCTTGGATTTAAAGGACTATGATTTGATTGCTCTGGGCACTCCGGTCTGGGCTTTTGGTATGGCGCCGGCGATGCGTAGCTATATTGATAAATGTAAAGGGCTTTCGGAAAAAAAAGTAATTTTATTTGCTACATATGGCAGCGGAGTAGGCAAAGATAAATGTGTGCAGGAAATGGCGGAGATTGTCAAAGCCAAAGGGGCTGATGAAGTCAGGTCTTTTTTAATTCCGCATTATGATGTTAAAAATGGCGATGTGTTTGAGCAAAAAAGCAATGGCTTAGTTTGATATGAAAAAATCAAATTTTGAAAATACTAGGATAAGCTGATATGGAAAATATTGTTGTGCGCACAAAAAGCCGGGTGGAATTGATTGATATTACTGCGCAGATCCAGGATATTGTTACGCTTAATCATCTGGACGAAGGAATTTGTCAGGTTTTTGTTCCGCATACTACTGCCGGAATTACAATCAATGAAAATGCTGATCCTGATGTCTGTTCTGATATTATCAATTGCTTAAATAAAATGGTACCGTTTAATGATATGTATAAACATGCTGAAGGTAATTCCGCGGCGCATATTAAAGCCTCAATGCTTGGATTTTCTCTGAGTGTGATTGTTGAAGGCGGCAGGCTGCAATTAGGAACTTGGCAAGGAATTTATTTTGCGGAGTTTGACGGTCCGCGCAATCGTAAGGTTTGGGTGAAGCTATAAAACAGCTTAGCTGATGGCTGATAGCTCATAGCTTATAAAAAACTCAAAGAAGAATGTAAAGCCAAAAAATATTAGCTAACAGCTAAGAGCTATGAGCTAAATTTTTCAAGGAAAAATTTTTATGCCTGAATTGCCGGAAGTTGAAACAATTAAAACTGATTTAGAAAAAGTAATTCTTAATCAGACAATTACTAAGGTAGATGTCTTGCGGGCCAGCGTAGTCAAACAGCCGGAAATTAATAAATTTAAAGCTGGTTTAACAAACGCGCTGATAAAGCAAATAATCCGCAGAGGCAAACTGCTGGTCATAGATATTCAAACAAAAGATAAGAAAACTTTATATCTGACCATACATTTGCGGATGACCGGGCAGTTGGTTTACGGCGCTTTGGATAAAAAAGCGCGGGTAAGTTTTAAATTATCCAATGGCGATTATTTATGCTACAATGATCAGCGTACTTTGGGTGAATTAAGATTAGTTAAAGATTGGAAACAGCTGAGTGTTGTTGCTAAAATGGGCCCAGAGCCTTTATCTAGTGAATTCAAACTAAATCTATTTGCTAAGATTTTGGCTAAACGCTCCGCAAAGATAAAACCATTGCTGCTTGATCAGCATTTTATTGCCGGGATCGGCAATATTTATGCAGCTGAGGCATTGTTTTTATCCAAAATAATGCCTGATCGTTTGGCTTGCAGTTTAAAACCAGATGAAGTTAAATTATTATTTAAAAATATCAAGCAGGTTTTAAATAAAGCAATTAAATGCCGAGGATCATCTTTTAGTGATTATCGTGACGGTCATGGACAGAAGGGTAACTTTTCGCAGCATTTTTATGTATATGGCCGAAAAGCCCAGCCATGTCTGGTTTGCAAAAATAAAATTCAAAGAATTGCTTTAGGCGGCAGAGGAACTTTTTTTTGCGGGAAATGCCAGGTCTAAGTCACAAAGTCACCAGGACACCAGGTCACAAGGTAAAAGCAGAAGACAGACTATAGAAAAATAGCGGGTAAATGGTAGTCGGTGACGAAGCCCGTATTGGTAACGTTAACGGTCACGGTTAAAATTAATAAATTTTATGCCGAAAGACGTTTCCCTATAACGAAACGGGCATCGTAACCTTAACCATCACCTTTTAAAGATGTACCTTGTGTCCTTGTGAAATTTTTACGCAATATTCAATACGCACGACTCAATACTAAATAGTTAATACGGAGTAAATAGATGTTATATGATTTGAAAGCTAAAATTGAAATCAATCAGCAGCTAGCAGCCAGTGTTTATTATCTGGAATTAAGTATGGCGAGCATTCCGGCAAAACTTAAGCCTGGGCATTTTGTCCATATTCGTTTGATGCACACTAATGATCCTTTATTGCGCAGGCCTTTGAGTGTAAACCGGATTGTTGAACGTAAGATTAAGAATAAAATCGTAAAAAATATCGGGATTGTTTATAAAATTGTGGGCAAAGGGACTCATCTATTAAAAGAAATGGCAGTGGGTGAAGAAGTTGATGTTTTGGGTCCTTTGGGTAATGGATTTAATTCAAATGTTTTAAAACCTCAGCAGCCGATCATTATGGTTAGTGGTGGAATGGGAATAGCGCCCTTGGTTTTTCTCGCTCAAAAACTAATTGCCGCTAAGTCAAAAAAACAAATTACTGTTTTTCTGGGCATGGATACAAAAAAGAATTTAATTTTAGAAGAAGATTTTAAAAAACTTGGCTGTGCGATTCAGATATCTACTGATGATGGAAGTAAGGGGTTTAAAGGTTATGTGTCAGATTGTCTGGAAAAATATTTATCTAAAACCTATACCCTAAATCCTAAACCCTATATTTACGCCTGCGGTCCAAAACCGATGCTCAAAGCTTTGGGGATTGTGGCTAATAAATTTGATATTCCGGGGCAAGTTTCTTTGGATGAAATGATGGGCTGTGGAATTGGCGCGTGTCTGGGGTGTGTGGTTAAAACTCATGATCCAAAGCAGGAAAAAGATTTTGTCTATAAGCGGATCTGTAAAGACGGCCCGGTATTTGATATTAATGAAATTATTTGGGAGGAATAATTTATGAACCTGGGATTTGTCCTGATGGGGCTTGTCGCTGGAATATTTGGCGGTTTTTTCGGCATTGGCGGAGCAGTGGTAATGGTTCCTTGTTTGGTTTTTTTATTTGGATTTTCGCAACATCAGGCCCAAGGTACGACTTTGGCAGCAATGATTCCTCCCATCGGTTTGCTGGCTGCTTTAAAGTATTATTCTCAGGGGCATGTTAAGGTTGTGCCAGCCATGCTGATTGCTTTGGGATTTTTCTTTGGCGGATATCTTGGTTCAATACTGGTGGGTAAAGTGTCGGAAATGATGCTGAAAAAAATGTTTGGTTTTTTTCTTTTGGCAATGAGTTTTCGATTAATTTTTTTTAAATAAAGGCAGTTTAAATTTATGCAGACAAGTGTAAACCTAGGTAAATTAAAATTAAAAAACCCTGTAACCGTTGCCTCTGGAACTTTTGGTTATGCTCAGGAATTTAAAGATCTGGTTGATCTGGATTCATTGGGCGCGATAATTACTAAAACAATTACTTTAAATCCTCGCGCGGGAAATCCCACTCCCAGACTTGCGGAAACTTCTTCCGGTATGCTCAATGCGATTGGTTTGCAGAATGAAGGTTTGGATAATTTTATCAGCGTAAAGTTACCAATGCTTCAGAAAATTAAAACTAAGCTAATTGTCAGTGTTAGCGCGAATTCAGCCGATGAGTTTATTCACTGCGTGGTTGCTTTGGAAAAAGCAGATGTAGAGGCGGTAGAATTGAATCTGTCCTGCCCGAATATAAAATACGCCAAGCTTAAAAGCCACAAGGGCAAGGCTAGAATCTTTGCTCAGGATGAAAACGATACATTCCGCTTGATTAATGCGGTTGCTAAAAAAACCAATCTGGTTTTAATTGCTAAATTAAGCCCAAATGTTACTGATATAACCAGTATTGCCATGGCCGCACAAAAAGCCGGGGCGCATGCTCTGAGTTTAGTAAATACATTTTCCGCTATGGCGATTGATATAAATACGCTTAAGCCTCGATTAGCTAATGTGAACGGCGGTTTAAGCGGTCCGGCGATCAAGCCGATTGCCGTAAAAATGGTTTATGATGTCGCGCAGGCAGTGAATATTCCGCTATTGGGTATGGGCGGGATAATGAATGCTGATGATGCTATTGAATTTATTTTGGCCGGAGCAACCGCAATCAGCGTGGGAACTGCGAATTTTGTTCAGCCCAATGTTTCCATGGAGATTATTAAAGGAATTGAGCGGTATTGCCAAAAAAATAATATTAAAGATATTAATAAACTGATTGGCAAGTTTAGAGTATAATAAGATTTAATCTAGTATATGCAATAGAAATAATTTAAATAATAAGAGTTAAGCTGAAATAATTAATAAATCAGAGGTAAAATGAAAACACAATTAATTGTTGCTTTGGATGTCCCGGATTTAAAACAAGCAGAAGATCTTGTAAAAGAATTATCCCCTGTAGTTAAATATTTTAAAATCGGCATGCAGCTATTTACGGCTTGTGGTCCAAATGTTGTGCGGATGGTGCGCAAATATAATTCTGATGTTTTTCTTGATTTGAAATTTCATGATATTCCCAATACAGTGGCTCAGGCAGCCTTGAGTTCTTTGCGTTTGGGTGTTTCGATGTTTAATGTGCACGCTCTGGGCGGAGATGTAATGCTGGCCACTGTGATCCAGGCAATCAATAAAGAAATTGAACAGACTAAACAGCCGTCGCCGATCGTGCTCGGGGTTACTGTTTTGACCAGTATGGACAGGCAGCAGTTAAACCGTGTGGGGGTTATCCGCAGTGTGAAAAATGAAGTTGTTGGTTTGGCGGGATTATGTAAAAAAGCGGGTTTAAGCGGAGTGGTTTGTTCGGGCAAAGAGATAAAATTATTACGCCGAGTCATGGGAAAAGATTTCATTTTAGTGGTACCTGGGATCAGACCATTGGAAGCTAAAGCTGATGATCAAAAAAGAATTGTTACTCCAACTCAGGCAGCAGAGTGGGGAGCGGATTATATTGTTGTGGGTCGTCCGATAACTCAAGCCACAAACCGGATTCAGGCAGCAAAAGAAATTTTAAGTGATTTAAATAAAGCTTAAGGAGAATTATGGAAACAGGGAAAAAAGTCAGCCAGAGTCTGATTATATCTTTGTGTCTGACTACGGTTATTCCGATTTTGGTAGCGGTTTATCTGATCAAGCCTGATCTTTTTTTTGTTTCCGGTAAAGTCAATGCTCCGCTGATCATAGGGATTACGGTAATTATTATTGCTATGGGCGTGTATATTATGTTTCGGATAAGTCAAGCGATCAATCAATTATCGAATAATGCGACTTTATTGGCTAAAGGTGATTTAGCTTCGGTAAATAAAGCGCCAATACCCATAGAACTAAAAAAACATTCAGATGTCAGCGGTTTATCGGAATCTCTGAATCTGATTACTGAACAGCTGATTTTCAATGTCGATGAATTGGAAAGCAAAGCAATCCTTTTAGAGCGGACTAATCGGGCCTTAGAAGAAATAAATAAAACTAAAGATAAATTCATTTCATTGATGTCGCATGAGCTGCGCGCTCCTTTGATTAATATAAAACAATGTTCGTCGATGATTTTGGAAGGGCATTTTGGGACGCTGGTTTCGCAGCAAAAGGAAAGTCTGCTGATGATCAAGAATAATTCACAAAGACTGATAGCGATGATTGCTGATTTGCTTGATGTTAGCAAGCTTAATTCCCGCCAATTAAATTATTCACAGGTTAATATTCATGATTTGCTTGATGATGCTTTATCTACAGTCAATCATTGGTGTCAAAGCAAAGGGATAAAAATTAGTTTAAAAGGGTTGACAAAGGAGATGCAGGTTTATGCTGATTATGAAAGAATCAGGCAAGTCTGTACTAATTTACTGAGTAATGCGATTAAATATACTCGTCCACGCGGAATAATTGTAATTTCCGTAAGGATGCTCAAGGAAAAGCAAACGGAAAGTCAATTGCATGAATTTAATCAACAACCATTTGTGGAAATAGAAGTAAAAGATAATGGGATTGGGATTGCCGAAGCTGATCTGGTTAAAATCTTTGATCGGTTTGTTAAAATCAAGAATCCGGATTTCAACAATAGTTTAAACAGTACAGGTTTAGGGCTTTCGATTGTTAAGGAAATTGTGGAGATGCATGGCGGAAGTATATCCGTAAAAAGCGCAATTGAAAAAGGCAGTAGCTTTATTGTTTCATTGCCTTTAATCGAGGCTAAACAGCAGGAAGTTAATGTTGCTGTCTAATGTATGGATATGTTTAGTTGACTTAAAATCGATAATTAAGTATACTATATGTTTGATTTAAATAACTTTTAAAAACCTAAGTTATGAATTTTAAAACCAAAAAGGACGGATAAATTGATAAAGAGTATGACGGGTTTTGGCAAAGGCAAGGCTGCTTATGCCGGTGGTAATATTCAGATTGAATTAAAAACATTTAATCATAAATATTTCGAGGCAGGCTATAAATTGCCGGATAATCTCCAGGAAATCGAAACCCAGGTTAAAAATACGCTTAAAAATCAGATTTGCCGCGGTAAGCTGTATCTCTGGGTGCATTATGAACAGCTGCAGGATAATAGCAATGATATTATTATTGATCAGAAAAAACTCAAACGTTACTATAAATTATTAAATGATATTAAAAAACAGCTGCACTTGAAAGATGAGATCAGTTTGGCGCAGCTGACAGCTTATTCAGATATTATTGTTACCAAGCCGGCCAAAGAAAATAAAAAAGCTTTGTTCAAAGCAGCCAATATGGCAATTAGCCGGGCTTTAGCGGCTTTAATCGGCATGCGTAAAAAAGAAGGCTTGGCTTTATACAAAGATCTTAATACCCGGGCACAGACTATTGAAAAATCATTGCAGAAAATAAGCGTTTATCTACCGGAAGAAATAAAAGGTTTTCGGGTCAAGCTGAATAAAAAAGCCAAAGAATGTGCTGATAAAAACGGAATTAAAAAAGAGCGAATTGAAGCGGAAGTGGCTTTATTTGCTAAAAGTTGCGATATTGCGGAAGAGATTACTCGCTTAAAATCGCATTTAGCTAATTTTAAATCGTCTTTAAAAAGCGCCGGAGAAGTGGGAAAAGTACTTGATTTTATTGCTCAGGAAATTCAAAGAGAAATTAATACTATTGGCGCTAAATCCTCTGATTTTCGGATTGCCAAAGAAGTGATAAAAGTAAAAGGCGAGGTTGAAAAGATCAGAGAACAAGTTCAGAACGTTGAATAAATTAAAAACATATTTATTTTATTGATGTTTCGCCAAACCGTAGCTTAAAGAATTGTGATAAATATGGCTAAAAACCACGGCAGATTGTTTGTGATTTCTGCTCCTTCTGGAGCCGGTAAAACTACCTTAGTAAATAAGGTACTTAAATTATGCCCGAATATTGTACGCTCTGTGTCGATGACTACCCGTCAAATCAGAAAAGGAGAAGCAGCAGGCCGGGATTATTTATATGTAAGCAAAGAAAAATTCGAAAGCCTTATCAAAGTCAACGGATTTTTAGAATATGCTCAGGTATTTGGCAATTATTATGGCAGTCCGAGAAAGTTCATTGAGGCTCAACTTAGACAAAAAAAAGATGTTATTCTGACAATTGATGTTCAGGGCGCAATGAAAATTCAAAAAAGCATGGCAAATAAGGCAGTATTTATTTTTATTTTGCCGCCTAAATTTTCGGATTTAAAAAAACGCTTGTTAAAGCGTAAATCTGACAGCTCTAAAGAAATAGCCAATAGATTGAGAATTGCCAAACAGGAGATGAAATATTTAAAATATTATGACTATCAAATTATTAATGATGATATAAAAATTGCTTATCAGCAATTGCTGTCGATTTTTATATCTACAAAATGCAAGATATTGAAATAGGAGATTGGATTATGGAAGAGATGGAAAAATTAGTCAAGCAAACTGGCAGTATCTTTAAATTAGCGATTTTGGCGGCAAAAAGAACTTGTGAGCTTAATAATGGTTTTAAAGCCAAAATTGATGATATTAAAGGCAAAAAATTGGCAACAATAGCTTTAGAAGAAATTGCTGAAGGTAAAATCGAATTTACTACTGATGCTGCGAGTGATGTTTGATTTGTTGTTTAAAAATAAATAATTTTAAGAAAAATTTAAAATGAAAAAAGCAAATAAACAAATTTTGATCGCGGTTACCGGAGGAATCAGTGCTTATAAAGCTTGTGAGCTGGTGCGTGATCTGATGAAAAAAGGTCATAGTGTAAGCGTGATGATGACACGGGAAGCAACGCAGTTTGTTACTGCCTTGACATTTCGCACTTTGACCAATCAGCCGGTAATCGTGGACATGTTTGATCCGGATCTAAAATGGGATCCTTGTCATATTGCATTGGCTGAGCGGGCTGATATTGTCGCGGTTGTTCCTGCCACAGCTAATTTTATTGCTAAGCTGGCCAATGGGCTTTGTGATGATATCTCAAGCTGCGTGATTATGGCGACAAAAGCTAAGATCCTAATTGCCCCGGCAATGAATGATAATATGTACAGCCATCCGGCTTTTAAGCAAAATCTGGAAAAGGTTAAAAACTTTGGCTATCGAATAGTTTCCCCAATCACGGGTGCTTTGGCTTGTGGTAAAACAGCTATGGGGCATTTAGCGCCTGTTTCTAAAATTAGTCAGGAAATCGAAAAGCTGCTTGAATGAAATTAAAAAAATCTGCTTTAAATGTCTTAATCAGTGCTGGGCCTACACGGGAATTTATTGATCCAGTGCGTTTTATTTCCAATAGTTCTACGGGTACCTTTGGCTATTTATTGGCCAAAACCGCAAAACAGCTGGGTCATAATATTGTGCTTCTGATGGGGCCGAGTAATTTTAAACCAATTCCTGGAATTGAAACAATAAATTTTATTAGTGCTTTGGATTTAAAAAAACAAATGGATGATTATTTTGATTGGGCTGATTGTATTATATGTTCAGCGGCAGTGGGTGATTTTAGGCCAGTTATCAGAGCGAAACATAAAATTAAAAAAAATCAGATGATGGCGCGGATCAAGCTTCGGCCGAATCCGGATATTTTAAAAGCTTTGGGTAAAAAGAAAAAGAATAAGATTTTAGTTGGTTTTGCTTTAGAAAGCGAGAATTTGTTAAAAAACGCTCAAGCTAAATTAAAAGCGAAAAACCTTGATTTAATTATTGCTAATCAGATTGACAGCGATAAAAACCCTTTTGGCTCAGGTTTGACCAATGCTTACTTGATTGATTCTGCTGATTTTAAGCAATATGATAATATTTCTAAGGCAAAACTAGTTAGAATTATCCTTGACAGGATAAGCTCATTATGATATTATTTTAATGTCATAAACGTTATATTAATATAACAAAGGAGGTAGTAATGTTAAAAAGAAGTAAGGGGTTTACGTTAATTGAATTATTGGTTGTAATGGCTGTTATTGCTATTTTAGCAGGCGCTTTATTGCCGTCATTAGGCAGAGCCAGAGAGCAAGGCAGAAGAACGACATGTATGAATAACCTTAAACAAATTGGTTTGGGAATAGCGATGTTTAGATTAGATAATGGCGATAACTATCCCGCAGGTTTAGATGATTTATTTAATGTTGCTTTGCCGAGTGATGGATATATTGATAATATTAATGTATTTGTTTGCCCAAGTTCGGGTAGTGCAGTTCCAGCATTACCATCTGCTGGTGATTATACTTATATTCAGCCGGCTTTAACTGCTGCGTCAACAATAATAATGTGTTCTGACGCTACTGGAAACCATGGTACTCCGGGTACTGGTGGAAATCAGCTTTCAGTCGATGGTCGCGTAGCTTGGGATCCGACTATATAGTAATTATGTGATATTGTAATTATAAACATATTAAGCACTTAAGTTTATATACGCTTAAGTGCTTAATTTTTGGTTTTTTGCTGATTTAGATTTTATGGCGGCGTAGCCAAGTGGGAAGGCAGAGGTCTGCAAAACCTCTATTCAGCGGTCCGAATCCGCTCGCCGCCTCCATGAACCATTCGCTGTGCTCAGGCTTTGCCCTGTACTGCATTGCAGTACAGGGTTCATGTCACTGCCAGAAAGAAGAGCTGCGAGCGATGTGCGATTTCCCTCGCCGCCTGCTTTTGACCCAGAGCGAGCGTATTGAGTCGAAAGACCAAGGGAAAATAAAAAAACAGTAAAAAATGTTGTTATTTTGATATAAAATGTGTTAGAATAACTACTTCAGCAATACTGGGTGAGTGGTGGAATGGCATACACGACGGACTTAAAATCCGTTGACTGTAATGGTCTTGAGGGTTCGAATCCCTCCTTGCCCATTTATTTTAAACTAGGCAATGGGGTAAAGGTTTTCTGCTTTTACCCCATAATCCTAATAGGGGCGGTTAGCTCAGTTGGTTAGAGCGTTGCGTTGACATCGCAAAGGTCACAGATTCGAGTTCTGTACCGCCCACCATAAACCACTCGCCAAAAAGCGGCTTGGGTTCATGGCACGGCCATTTAAGAACGAAGAATCTGAAAAGAGGATTTTAGGGAGAAAGATTGCTCCGTCGCTACGCTTGTCGCAACGAAGATAATTTTGTGCGTTGGTTTCTCCCTATCGGCGTACTTGAACTTCCTGCCATGAACCAAAGCGAAGCTTGGTACATGGCAAGCGGAAGGAAAAGGAATATTAAGGGAAAACCATAAGGGTTGTCCCTTAAGGAGTGCGCACCTGAGCACGGCGCTGTTTTACAAGCGTTAGCGGAGGGTGCAAACGACAGATTGGAGTTCTGTACCGCCCACCATAAACCACTCGCCAAAAAGCGGCTTGGGTTCATGGCACGGTCATTGAAGGAACGAAGAATCTGAAAGTAAAACAAAAACTGGGATTGTTAACTCGTTAACGCGTTAACTGTATAATTTTTATGGTTGATTTATCTACATTAAGACATAGTTGTTCGCATATCATGGCGCAGGCTGTAACTGAGTTGTTTCCTGAGGTTAAAGTGGCGATCGGTCCTTCGATTGAGGACGGGTTTTATTATGATTTTGAAAAACCTGAGCCGTTTAATCCTGAGGATCTGCTGAAAATTGAAAAAGTAATGAAGCATATTATCAAGCAGAATCAGCTGTTTACCAGTGAACAATGGACTAAACAGCAGGCGATCGACTATTTTACGCAGCACAAAGAAACTTATAAGCTGGAATTGATCGAGGCAATTGCTGATGATCATGTGACTGTCTATAAAACCGGAGATAAGTTTTTAGATCTTTGCCGCGGACCGCATATTGGTTCAACCGGAGAGATTAAAGCATTTAAATTATTATCGATTGCCGGGGCTTACTGGCGGGGTGATGAAAAAAACCCCATGCTTCAGAGAATTTACGGCACTTGTTTTGAAACTAAAGAATTACTTGATGAATATTTGACCAGACTGGAAGAAGCCAAGAAGAGAGATCATCGAAAACTTGGCACAGAGCTGGAGCTGTTTGAAATGTCTGATGAAATGGGCGCGGGATTGGTATTGTATCATCCTAAAGGCACGGTATTGCGCGGGATACTTGAAGATTATGAAAAAGCTGAGCATCGTAAACGGGGTTATCACCAGATAATCGGCCCGATGATCATGAAGTCTGATATTTGGATAAAATCCGGACATTATGATTACTATAAAGAGAATATGTATATTTTCTCAGTAGAAGGCAAAGAATTCGCGATAAAGCCGATGAATTGTCCTGGACATATCATGGTTTATAAATCTAAGAAACGCAGTTACCGTGAATTGCCATTACGTTTATTTGAACTAGGCACTGTGCACAGACATGAAAAATCCGGAGTATTGCATGGATTATTAAGAGTTCGCGGTTTTACTCAGGATGACGCGCATTTATTTTGTACAGCGGATAATCTGAAATCGGAAATTAAAGATATTATTGATTTTGTTATTGATACGATGAAGGTATTTGGTTTTAAAGAATGGCATATTGAACTGAGTACTCGTCCGGAAAAAAGCATTGGAACTGATGCTGATTGGCAGCAGGCAACTGAGGCTTTAGCTGAATCGTTGAAAGAAAAAGAATTAAAGTTTGATATCAATGAAGGTGACGGAGCTTTTTACGGACCAAAGATCGATATTAAATTAAAAGACGCGATCGGTAGGCAATGGCAGTGCGCGACAATTCAATGTGATTTTGCTCTGCCGGAGCGGTTTGATTTAAAATATGACGCGGCTGATGGTACTCAGAAAAGGCCGATCATGCTGCACCGCGTATTATTGGGCAGCTTGGAAAGATTCTTTGGCTGTTTGATCGAACAGTATGCCGGGGCTTTTCCGGTATGGTTGGCACCAGTGCAGTTAAAAGTTGTTCCGATTTCGGAAAAACAGCATGATTACGCGCAAGCGGTATATCAGAAATTATTTGATTTAGGGATTAGATGTGAAGCTGATAGGCGTAATGAAAAAGTCGGCTATAAAATTCGCGACGCGGTAAAGCAAAAAGTTCCTTATATTTTGGTTGTGGGGGATAATGAGATTGCTAATCAAACTGTGGCTGTGCGCTATGAACGCGGCGCGGAAAAAGGCCAGACAGTCAATGATGTTAAATTAGAGGATTTTATTAAGACTATTAACGAAAAGATCGAATCACGAATAGTAGAATAACTAATGAAAGGAAGGTGGGAATATTTCGAAGTTTGTAAAAGTGAATGAGCAAATCAGAGCCAAAGAAGTAAGGTTAGTCGGAGCTGAAGGGGAGCAAATAGGGATAGTATCGATATTTGATGCAATGAGCAAAGCCAAAGCCGTGGAGCTCGATTTGGTGGAAGTAGCTCCGGATTCAACTCCTCCGGTTTGTCGGATCATGGATTACACTAAATTCCGCTATGATCAGAAGAAACAGCAGCGGGAGGCTAAGAAAAAGCAAAAGGTTGTTCAGACTAAGGAAATTAGACTTAAGCCGAAAATCGGAGAACATGATTATCAGGTAAAAGTAAAAGCCTTAAAGAAATTCCTTGAGCATCATGACAAGGTTAGAGTAAGAATGACTTATCGGGGCAGAGAAATGGCGCACATGGAATTTGGCCAGAAGATATTAGACCGGATTGTTCTGGATGCCGCGGAATTTGGAGATTTAGAACGCGCTCCTGTCAGAGAAGGTCGTAATGTTATATTGACATTTAAGCCGAAATAATTAGGCGTAAAAAGGAAGAGGAAAGCAATGCCGAAGATGAAATTAAAGACTAAAAAAGGGGTAAAAAAGCGTTTTAGTTTTACTAAGAAAAATAAAGTAAAACATGATAAGGCGAATAAAGGTCATTTGAAATCAGCGAACAACGCAAAGAATACGAGAAATACCCGTAGAACTGGCGTGGTATCAAAATCTGAAACAAAAATGATCAAGACTTTAATGCCGTACAATTAAATTTTTTTTACTTGAGTATATGCAGCAAGACGCCTTAGTCGGGTTCTTTTTGATAAAAGTTCTCTGGCAAGGTCCACAAGTTCGCAACAAATATACTCAGGACTGTTCTGCTGTGCAGAACGCATAAGGAGGTAAATAAAATGCCAAGAGTAAGAAGGTCACCAGCTACAAAAAAGAGAAAGAAAAAGATTATAAAAGCCGTTAAAGGCGCGTTTGGTCTGCGGAAAAATGTTTATCGCAGAGCAAAGGAAACTATCCAAAGAGCTTTACAGTTTGCTCAACGTGACCGTAAAACTCGCAAACGTGAGTTCAGACAGCTTTGGACCGTCAGAATTAATGCCGCTGTACGCGAACAGGATATGTCTTATAGCCGTTTTATTGGCGCTTTGAAAAAAGCCAATGTGCTTGTAGATAGAAAAATGATGGCTGAGCTGGCAGTTAATGATAAGCCGGCATTTGCCGCTTTGGTTAATGTGGCCAAATCAGTAAAGTAATATCTTTTAGACGATTAACTTTTTAACCAAAAAGACTAACATGGATGATAAACTAAAAGCTATAGAGCAGGAATTCAAACAGGCGATTAGTAATGCTGATTCTCAGGAAATCCTTGAGAATATCCGGATTAGGTTTTTAGGCAGAAAAGAAGGACTGGTAACAAATATTTTTAAACAGCTGGGAACAGTTTCCCCTGAGCAAAAACCTTTGTACGGTCAGAAAATTAATCAGTTAAAAGACCTGGTAACTCAGGAAATAGACAATAAAGCCAAACAAATTGAAGGGCAGATCGCCAAGGGAGTCAGCCAAAAAGCAAGTAAAGGTTTTGATATAACCTTACCGGCTTTTAAGCAGACAATTGCCAAGGCACATCCTCTGACATTAGTCAGGGATGAGATCTGCTCTTTGTTTATTGAAATGGGTTTTAATATAGTCGAAGGTCCGGAGATCGAGACTGAATACTATAATTTTGAAGCTTTGAACATTCCTTTAGAACATCCATCAAGAGAATCTTTTGATACATTCTATTTGGATAAAAAGCATTTACTGCGCAGTCATACATCACCCGTCCAGATCCGCTACATGGAAAACAAACAACCGCCGATCCAGATCATTGTTCCCGGCAAAGTATATCGCCCGGATGCTACTGATGCCACGCATTCATTTATGTTTCATCAGTTGGAAGGCTTATTAATTGATAAAAACATCACTTTAGCCCATCTTAAAGGGGTTTTAAGCGTATTTGCTAAAAAATTGTTTGGAGCAAAGACCAAAACCAGATTTCGTCCGCACTTTTTTCCGTTTACTGAGCCATCCGCGGAAATGGATGTAAGCTGCATTATCTGCGGCGGCAAAGGCTGCAGAGTCTGTAAACACAATGGCTGGATTGAAATCTTGGGCTCGGGCATGGTGCATCCTAAGGTTTTAAAAGCGGGAAATATAGACAGTAAAAAATTCTCGGGTTTCGCGTTCGGCATGGGCATTGAAAGAATTGCCATGCTTAAATACGGGATTGATGATATTAGATTATTTTATGAAAATGATTTAAGATTTGTCAAACAGTTCAGCTGTTAACAATCAACATAAAAAAAGAAAAGTGAATATGAAAGTATCCTTAACTTGGCTTGAACAATATATAGACATTAAGATTCCGATTAAAACATTGGTGGATAAATTAACTGATGCAGGGTTGGAAGTCGGAGCAGTGGAAAAAGTCAATAATGACACTGTTTTTGAGATCGAGATCACGTCTAATCGTCCGGATTGGCTGAGCTTGCTGGGCATTGCCCGGGAAGTTGCCGCGGTTACTGGTACAAGGAAAATAATTCAGCCAGACGCATTACCTCAGATGAATAAATCAAGCAAACAAAAAAAATCTTATTCGATTGAAATCCAGGATAAAGCAGCTTGTCCGAGATATGTCGGTAGGTTGATCCGCGATGTGCAGATCGCTCCATCCCAAGAAAACATTAAAACTTATTTAGAGAATATTGGCTCAAGACTGATCAATAATGCGGCGGATATTACTAATTACTGCTTGTATGAAACCGGTCAGCCGATGCATGTATTTGATTTTGATAAAATCAAAGGCGCAAAGATCATTGTCCGCCGAGCAAAAAAGGGCGAGACGATTACGACAATCGATGGGGTTAACCGCAAGCTAGATGAATCTATCTTAGTTATTGCGGATGCTGAAAAACCGATTGCTATTGCCGGGATCATGGGTGGACTTGATACTGAAGTAACTGATTTCACAAAAAATATTTTGCTTGAATCGGCTTATTTTGATCCAGTGACTATTCGCCGCGGTTCAAGAAAGCTGGGATTATCCACAGAGTCTAATTATCGTTTTGAACGCAAAGTCGATACTGGTAATATTGTGTTTGCATCATGCCGAGCCGCATACTTATTGCAGGATATTTGTAAAGGCAAGGTAGAAAGCTTTTATTTGGATGTGAATTATTTAAAAGATAAAGTTAGAAAAGTTGATATTCAGGTAGAGCATGTGGAAAGACTCATTGGCATAAAAGTTTCAACTTCTAAAATTAAAAGCATACTCCTGCCTTTAGGGTTTAAAGTTGCTAATGCTAAAAAGAAAAACACTTTGACTGTGACTGTTCCTAGCTTTAGAACCGATGTAAGCATCGAAGAAGACCTGATCGAGGAAATAGCCAGGGTAGAAGGGTTTAGCAGCATAATAGAGTCATTGCCGCCGATTCAGGCGCATATCAACAGCGCCTGCACTGATCAATATATGGCAAAAACCAAGATCAGTAATCTTTTGCTCGGACAGGGAATCAATGAGATCATTACCTTGACCTTGATGAGCACAAAAAACTTGGATGATGCGTTTATCCCTGCTGATAAAAGGGTAATATTGATCAATCCTTTGAGCATTGAGCAGGAAGCATTAAGAACCTCGCTGTTGCCATCAACCCTTAAAGTGATCAATACTAATCTTAACCGCAAGGTCAAAGATCTAAAAGTATTTGAAATCGGCAATATTTATGAAAAAGCTACTAATAAATTCCTGGAAACAGAATCAGTTGCCATAGCTCTTACCGGCAATGCTTATCAAAACTGGAAAGACCATAACCGCAAAGTCAGTTTTTATGATTTAAAAGGGATTGTGGAAAATGTTTTAGATAGTTTTGGTGTGGATGGTAATTGTAAATTGGAAGCCAAAGTATTGGCTTATTTTGATCCTGAGCAATCAGCGGTTATTACAGTAGATAATAAAGTCATTGCCGAGCTGGGCAAGGTAAATAAAAAAGTTACTAAAAATTATGATATATCTGAGCCGGTTTATTTTGCTCAGTTAAATATAGCTGATATCGTATCACTGCAAAGAACCGCTTTTCGCTACAACTCAGTACCAAAATATCCTTCGGTAAACCGAGATATTGCTCTGGTAGTTGATAAGCTTATTTCCGCACAGTCTGCCTTGGATATTATCAAACAAGTCGCAGGCGCTCTTGCCGTAAAAATCGAACTCTTTGATCTGTATACAGGCGATCAAGTGCCTGATAATAAGAAGAGTCTTGCATTTTCTATTGAATACCAAAGCAGTACCGCTACACTTACTGAGGAAGAAGTATCTAAAGTACATAATAATGTACAGGATGCGCTTCTGAGTAAGTTGGGCGCGAGTCTTAGGTAAGTAAAGTCACAAAGACACCAGGACACAAGGTCACAAGAACGAAAAAAATACGTAGGGGCCGGCCTTGCGTCGGCCTGATAATAATCATAAATAAACCTGTAGGGACAGCCCCGACGAAGGAGGGGTGCGAAGCAGGCACTGCCCTGTCCTATAATAAAAATACAAAATGCCGCAATCCAATGCGGGTTTGGAAAAACATGTTGGCTGTTGGCTTATAGCTAATAGTAAAAAATATAAACAATCGGGTTAATTTCTAATGAAGGATTTTTTGTTATGGCAAAACAAAGATCAATTGTAAAAATTAGTAAGATTGAACAGCGTATTTTATTAATGCGTGGTGAGAAAGTGATGATAGATGCGGATCTTGCTGAATTTTACGGGGTGTCGACTAAACGCTTGAATGAACAGATAAAACGCAATATTAAGCGTTTCCCTGAAGATTTTATTTTTCAGTTAACAGAAAATGAGAAAGCCGAGGTGGTCGCAAATTGCGACCACCTTTTAAATTTGAAATATTCAAAGTCATTGCCCTATGCTTTTACCGAACATGGAGCGATTATGGCTGCAAGTGTTCTTAATTCAGCCCGCGCTATAGAGGCTAGTATTTTCATTGTAAGAGCGTTTGTTCAGCTTAGAGAAGCAATTGCTTCAAATAAAGAAATCGCCTTAAAAGTAGCCCAGCTTGAGCGAAAACTTGCCGACCATGACGGACAAATCTTGGCATTAGTAGAAGCGATAAAGGAATTTTTGGTTTTTAAGCCTGTGCCGAAAAAAAGACAAATAGGGTTTAATCCGGATGAATGATTAGTTGTAGTGTCCTGGCGACTTTGGATAAAGATAGCCAATAGAATGGAAAGTTTATGAAGTGAAATTGTAAAGCTTGTATTGCGTAAAACCGAAGTACGAGGGACGACCGCTGCGCTAAGACGATGGACGATTAAGCAAAAAATGCAGAAAAACCGATATTATCAGATCATCTGATTTACTGGTATTACATAGCAAATAAGATGTATTTAGACATAATATGGCTGTTTTAGATGCAAAATTTACTAATTATAGTGGGTTTTTTCAGTAAACAAGATGGTCGTATATTAAGTGTTATAACAAACAAAAATGCAAAAATTAAAAACCAGAAAATTAAACAGATTTAAAAATTATAATTATTCAACGAATGGATATTATTTTGTAACCATTTGTTCAAATGACAGACAAGATATATTCGGTAATTTTACAAATAACGTAGGGGCGCCGCTTGCCTGCGCCCGTATAGAATTATCAAAAATCGGTCAAATAAT
>Ga0180007_10000114_pt1 | contig 143059 bp, 105 predicted proteins | sample MM_PC_MetaG_FD_121122 | JGI IMG/M metagenome (GOLD analysis project Ga0180007, IMG submission 121122) | Groundwater microbial communities from the Aspo Hard Rock Laboratory (HRL) deep subsurface site, Sweden - MM_PC_MetaG | ecosystem: Environmental > Aquatic > Deep subsurface > Groundwater...
CAATTCTTAATAAATATCTGTGGACACTGGGTAAATCAATGCCCTGACTCGCTCACAGCACGGTCTGGCAACGTCTTGGCCTTGGCAGTCTGATGATCAGCGCAAAATACAATTACCCGGTAGAGTCGAGCTTGCCGCAGATCAGATCGTCTCTTGCAGATAGCGCTGATGTGATTCTGTCTGCATCGCCCGGTGCCGGAAAATCAACTATTGTGCCGCTGGCGCTCAAAGATGAGAGTTGGCTTGCCGGTCAGCGCATAATTATCTTGCAGCCGCGCCGGATAGCGGCGGTAGCATTGGCTCGGCGCATGGCTTTTCTTGATGGTTCATCTCCTGGAGCAGTTATTGGGCATCAGGTGCGTTTCGATAGTAATCTTTCGGCGTCTACCCGCATAGAAGTGGTAACTGAAGGTATTCTTACCCGGCGTCTGCAGAAAGATCCTTTGCTTGAAGGAGTTGGCCTGGTTATTTTTGATGAGTTTCATGAACGGTCTGTGCACACCGATTTGTGCCTGGCTCTGTGCCGAGAAATTAAGCGCGAAGTAAGGCCAGATCTTCGATTGATGCTGATGTCGGCAACTGCTGATCTTGAGCTGGCGCAAAGTTTTCTAGATCAGCCACAACTAGTGCAGGGGAAAGGCTTTTTACACCCGGTTGAAGTTCATTACCGGCCGGTTTCAGATGGTCGCGACCATATCGGCGCGCTTGCCAGATCGATTGAACAGATTATTGCAGAATCAGGCGCCGGCGAAGAGTTTCTTGTTTTTTTGCCGGGAATCGGTGAAATAAGGCAGGTCGCCGATTTTCTTGAGTGTAGTCGGACTGCTGTTGGCCGGCAGATCATGATTCTGCATGGTTCACTGGCTATCGGAGACCAGGAGAAGATATTACAGCCAGCTACCCGCCCAAGAATAATTTTAAGCACCAACATTGCCGAGACCTCGCTGACTATAGATGGCATAACCAGAGTTATCGATTCGGGGCTGGCGCGTTGGCTTGAGATCGATGCTCAGAGCGGTCTTGAACAGCTGCAGCTGCATCGAATAAGTCGCTCGTCGGCAACGCAGCGCGCTGGTCGTGCCGGACGTGTCAAGCCGGGTCAGGCATTCAGACTCTGGAGTTTGTCAGAACATCAGCAGATGGCCGAAAACGATCAACCTGAGATTCTTAGAATTGATCCGACAGCGGCTGTTTTGGAGCTATATGCCTGGGGCTGTCGCAATCCGTTGCAGTTTAACTGGCTGCAATCTCCCGGCAGCGAAAAGATCGGCAGATCAGTTGATCTGTTAAGGCTGCTCGGCGCGGTTGACGAGACTGGGAAAATTACTGCTGACGGTCGCAGAATGTCAGAATTGCCGGTCGAGCCAAGATTAGCACGTATGCTTTTGACTGCCACTGTTTTGGGAATTGCTGAGACAGCGGCTCTGGCAGCAGCAATAATTGGTGAAAAAGATTTTGTAAAGCGCTCTTATAACGGTGCAGGTGTGACAAAAATCGATGCTGATCTTGACTGGCGCCTGCAGCTGCTTGCTGACAATCGATCAGCAGATTTGCCGGTCGGTATTGAAACTGACCGCGGTGCCATCGCTAGAATTTTCAAGGTGCAGCGCCAGTTGCTCGATCTGCTCGGCAAAGCCTTTAACCATAGATCTGAAGGTGTCAGGCAGCAGCTGCACCAGTCTTTCCTTGCTGCTTTTCCGGATAGGGTGTGTATGCGCCGCACTGACGACAGTTCAGGCAGTTTTACGATCTGCAGTGGTCAGGGCTTGAGTCTTAACGAAACCGGCTTGCTGCCCGGAGAACGCCTGATTCTGGCTTTCAGACTCGATTTGTCAACTCGCCCAGGCTCGGCTGATGGCCGCATTTTTCTGGCCTGTGGTCTTGAAGAAAATCTGTTGAAAACACAGGCACTTTATCAGCCAAAAAGAGAAATCTTTTTTTCAGAAGTCCGCGCCAAGGTGCTGGCGCGTGAGCGCGTCTGGTATGGCAAGCTGTTGTTAAGTGATTGTGAATCGGCATTGAAGGCTGAAGAATGTTATGATGCCGGACAGCTGCTTATGGATGCAGCCTTGGCAAGTGTTGCCAAGGCTATGGCGTGTGTTGACGAGAAAAATCAGGAGTTTATCAACCGTGTGGCTGCTCTCAAAGCTTGCCCGGCTGGTGCCGGTTTTCCCGCGCTCGACAATGTCTGGCTGACCGAGCAGATTCACATACTGGCGCCGGGCAGTCGCAGTTTCGCCGACCTTCAGAAACAGACGTTGGAGCAGCTCTATCTGCAACAATTGAGCTGGAAAAATCGTGAGTTTTTCGAAAAGCTGGTGCCTGAGTCTTTCGTTGTGCCGTCTGGCAGTGCCATACGGATTCAATATCAGAGTGCCGGCTCGCCGATACTGGCGGTAAGGATTCAGGAACTCTTCGGTATGCATCAGACACCAACCATCTGCAATGGCCAGCTCAGTCTGCTTCTTCATCTGCTTTCGCCGGCTGGTCATCCGGTGCAGATAACAGCAGATCTTGTATCGTTTTGGCAGAGCGGTTATCAACAGGTGGTAAAAGAACTTAAGGGACGCTATCCAAAGCATCAGTGGCCGGATGACCCGAGCAAGGCAATCGCTTTTCGTGGCACAAAAAAGCAGTTGGCTCGCAAACTCAGAAGCTGACCACAACCACAGTTACTCTGAGGATGTGGGTGATACTCTGGCGCATCAGGACAAAAGCCGCCGGGTTATTCATCAGATAAAGCAAAGCCGGCCAAGGTATTCGTGCCTTGGCCGGCTTTGTCGAAAAGCTAAGACGTTGTTAGAATTCTTTTCCCTGCATTATTTCGGTTTTGACGAAGTTATAGCGCTGAATGTTAAGCTGCTTGAGCCAGGCTGATGCTGCGTAATAGCCTACAACTGCCTGCTGTATATCGACATAGGCGTCGAAGCTGCTTTGCTCCTTGTCGAAAGTATCTTTCCATTTCTGGGTTACTTCCGGGTGGAAGTATAAAAAGCGCAGCGCCATTTCGCGTAATAGAATCTCCTTGAAGCGTTTGCCACGGCTGGTATCGTCGAGCTCAACAAACGAGGTCATAAACCATGAGTTCTGGGTGACAAACACGTAGCCTTCTGATGAAAAGGCGGTTTCGGTGTCGGTGGTTGGAATATAAGCGATTGCTTCAGTGCAGGTCGAGAAAAACTTTGGAAGTACTTCAAATAGCTCTACAATTGCACTTTTAAGCAGATCCGGCGCTACTTTTTGTTCTGCAGGCACGCTGGCCGCAGAAGTGCCAACATCAACTTCAGTAACGAGTGGCAGGTAGTCACCATCAGGTATATCTGGTGGCGGCCTGGTGCCGGGTATTTCTACTTCTCCGGGATTATTGCCGGGATCGGTTGTTGCGGTTGCTGTGTCGTCAATCGGCTTATAGCCCCAGCCAGCAATCGCGGCGCCACCCATTACATGGTTTTTTACAAAATCAAAACGGGCTTGTGACTTGGTTTGCAGGTTTGCTGGTGCGGCGCAGTATTCACCGACAGCAAAGGCAAGATCGATCATAAGCGGAGTCTTGCCAGGTAACACAACCATATTGAGCTCGGCTCCCGGCCCGTAAACTTTGGTCGGGTATTCGCCGTAGACTACGGTTTGGCCGTAAGACTTAAACACGTCAGGGTTCTGTTGAATAAAGCTATAGGTCATACATCTGGCAAGAATATACTTGAAGCGGGCAATTTTCTCGGCAGACGTTGGTTGTCGGCCATAGGTCGCTTTAAATTTGCGCCCGTATACCACAGAGGGGAACATTGAGCCGTATCCCATCTGGACAATACCATACTGCTCGCCAAACCCGTTGTATTTGTGTTCGAAGTCAATGTTGCTCGGCTCAAGATAGATCATGCGGGTAGCTGATCTAAAATTAGCCGGGAGAGCGGTAAGAACCGCTTTAACCGCATTTAGCCAGTCTTCTGACCAGCGGTTAACATCAGGGTCGTCGGCAATTTCGATTTCGAACTGATCTTTTATGCTGTTTTTAAGCACTTCAAGCGGGTCAGTTTCACTTGCGTTGTCGTAGACCTGATAAACCGCATCGAGATAGCTGTTGCTTTGACACCATGCAGGAGTCGAAAGCGTCAGCAGAACCGTCAGAATCAGGCATAGTCTATTCATTGGCGCAATCCTTTCGGCTCAATATTCTTTGCCATCCATTATGTATTTTTTGATGAAGTTGTAGCGTTCGAGATCCATTGTGGCACCGCTTTTTGAAACGAAAACGCCGTTCTTTATGGAACCACCAGTCCAGTAGGTGGCGACTGATTCAGCCATGTCTTCTACTGGTTGGGTGCGGCCGTATCCGGTTGGGCACTGGCCTGTCAGGCGTCCGTTGGGCCAGAATGTGCGGCTCCAGTTCTGCGCTACCTGTGGATAAGAGTTCTGGAAGCAGTGAGTCATTTCGTGCACGAGAGTTCGTTTGTAATTATGTTTGAGATAGGCCATCTGCTCAGCCTGGGTTGGCGCTCGTCCGTATGCGGCCATCATTGAGTTATAGGCTCCCTGAGTCATTTGGGCGCTCAGATCGAGCATGTGAACCTTGTGCTGAGGAACGATAACATAGGCTGCAGCACTGGGTGGTATTCTTGGGTCATAGGGTGGGCCATCGCGATAAACAGTGTCGGTACATCTGCGGAATGATGTTGGCAGTGAGGCAAAGGCTTCATCCGCCGCACGCAGCTGATTTTCGCTCCAGTCCTGATTTTGGCCGGCAATGGCACTGATGCCGTATTTAGTCTTGATCGCGTCGCGGACAGCTTCTTTGCTGTCAGTTGCGGGTTGGGGAGTTGGTTCCGGTTTAGGTGCAGGAGTGGGAGCAGGCTGCGGTGTGGGCTCAGGTTTGGGAGTTGGCGTAGGTGTTGGAGTAGGAGTTGGTTTGGGTGTGGGGGTGGGAGTTGGAGTTGGCTTGGGATCAACCTGTGGTGCTGGTTTTGGTGCTGGCGTAGGAGTCGGCACGGGTTTAGGCGCGGGAGTTGGTGTGGGTTTGGGAATGATTCTTTCGCAGGGGATGACCACAATGATGATTCTGCTGCCGCACATTTTGCCGCCTATGATGCGCATGATCTGGTTGATCATATTCTGCAGGCGTTCGAGCGCTTTTTGCTGCGCCGGGTCACCAATTGGTTCTGGTACATCGACAACGTCGGTTGGTTCGTCGGTGCCGACGGTTGTGGGATTGCTCAGGGGGCAATCAGTCATGGCTGATGTGCCCTTTTCATCTGCTTTATATATAGTGTCAAGATAGCTGCCGCTTTGTGCGTATAGTGGCGCGCCTGCGATAAAAGCAAGCATGCTCAACAAAATCAGCCATTTGTGTCTCATAAAAACCTCCCCCTGTACATATACCTAAGTAATTATACGAAATTTTCAGGCATTTTGTTGCATTAAAATCAGGGGTTATTGAGTTGGCGGTTAAGGCGGGCTGGAAAAATCGAGGTCTTGAGCGCAAAAGGTTTTTCGCTGCCCGATTTTATCCTCAATTGTATGTCAAGCCCGATACTCAGACGCATAGTGCCGGAACTGGTGCTGCCCGGCACGATAAAGCGTTCAAGATTTGTTTGCCAGGTGAGTGAAGCAACGTGCCCTTTGATCAACTCGCGTTCGTTGTCGGTGCCTTCGCGGCGAAAGAGACTCCCGCCAATATCAGAAGCCAGGTAACGATAAACTACCGGTTGAGCTTTCGCATCGTGGCTGTTGTAAACCATGAAGTTAAGACTGTCTGTCCCAGCATTGAGTTGTGTCGACGAGCCACCGGGAGAATCTGGTATCAAGACAGCGTTGTTGAGGTCCGTGCGTAACCGTGCGACAAATAGTGCGCCTTCCTGCATCAGGATTGCTGTGCCCTCGCTCCGCGAATAACCGCGGCGGAAATTGGTGAACAGCATGATAGCTGTGCCTAAAAAAACAGTGGCAATGCCGCAGACTATGATAATCTCGACGAGTGTAAAGCCCTTGCGCATTTTAAAGATTTTCATTGGCCACCAGGGTTTTCATGAAGAATTCGCGGATGCGATCTGAGTTTGGCGCCGCCGCAAATTTTATAGTAACTGTGACTTTTTTGAAAACAATCTTGTTGTCACGTTTGATGTCTTCTACTTTCAGTTCGCGCCAGAGATTGTCGGTTTGAGTGATTTTGAAGAGAGCTGGCCCCTGTGCAAAGGGTTGCCCGTCTTTAATTTCGCGGTCATCGTATTCACCGGTTTTTATCTGCTTGAAGGGCAGTGAAATCGTTTGTTCCATTAGCTCAAGAGCGGCTGTGTGTGCTCTGAATTCAGCTTCTGTCAGCTGCATGTTGCGGTTTCCGGTCGAGAAGGTCATGAATACCGGCAGCATGATCAAAGCGAGAATGCCGATTGAAATGGTGATTTCGATCATTGATAGGCCGTGGCGCTGAGTGTTATTCATTCCAGAATGAATCCTTCGGATCAATAAAAACCTTGTAAAATCTGTCATATCCGGGGTTTGTTGGATCCTGTCCTGGTCTGAAGCGCAAAACGCCACCCTGAAAGCGGTGATCGGCATATATTGAACCGACACATAGCGACCCGAACATGTCGAATTTTGAGCCATAAGCTAACTCTGCGTCAGGTGCCACAATGTTTACATGATTGGACTGGGTTGAAGAAAAGCTTACCGAACCGTTGCCAGCCATGACTACGGTTAGCGTTTCTCCAGGGGAAGAGCAGCTGACACCCCGCATGACAAGATTGCCCTGCTCGAGGATTACCATGCCACCGCCTTTAACGATCAGCGGTTGCGGCTTTCCTGGTGCCGGAATTTGCATGTCCAGCATGCGCGAATTTTTAATGCTGACAATGGCATTTAACTCGAGTTCGTCGCGTTCGTTCAGAAATCTTTCCCAGAACTCGCTGATAGAATCAACTTCTATATGCACTCGATCGGAAAATAACTGCATCAGCCGATCAGGATTCGGTCGACCTTTGAAAAACACGTGCTGGTCACGTTCTATCGAAGTGCTTGCGCCGGTGTCCTGACGAAGAATAGCAGAGTCAGACGGAAAAGTTCTGGCCGCTTTGTTGTCGTAGACATCCTGCATGCTGTTATAGGATTCGACATAAGGCAACTCGCTGATTCGGCTCATCAGCTGAGCGTATTCGCTGTAGTTCCGCCACAACATTCCAGTCTGCAGGAGTGGGCCGCCAAGCTGGCGACTCATGATGTCATGGATGATGATAGAATTGTTATAGTCGCGCTCGGAGATTGAGGGCAAAAGGTAGAGCGGCGGCGGATTGGCGGCGGCAAACATTGCTTCAACATCGGGTTCATCAGGCTTAATTTCGAGGTTGGCATAACGCGGAAAGGCAGTGTAGACTTGGCCGAACACTCTTGTGCGGGACTGATAGCCCTTGCGCGCGTCACCGTAAAGATGCAGAATCGAAGACTTAGAGGAAAAAATACTCTTTTCGCCTGTCGATAGAATGTTGCCTTCATACATTGCATCAGTTTCCTTGCGGCTGCTGCGGTCATGAAAGCCATCGAGCACGAAGCTGTGCCCAAAGCTGTAGCCAACCTGGCGAACTGAGGAAGAGCTCTTATCCCATGGGATAAGCAATGAGGACGAAAATGCTCCCGACAGTGCTGTTGCCGGCGTTGAAAACTTTACTGGCGAAAAAACGTTGGGGTTACTGACGTCGTAGAAATGAAATATCTCACCGAGATCGCCGGCACCGGAGCAAAGATTAAGCCTTGACCGGCGTCCACCTAACCAGATCCAGCCACGGGTCTGCCAGATTGCGGCTTCTTTTTCGCCACGTAAAATATCGCTGATATTTCCGGATTCGATTGGAGCGTCAGGTGTGGCATGGTTGTAAACGATAAGCGGCTTGGGTCCGTCGGTTATCATGCCGCGATAATCATTGCGAATCAGGTTGAAACTGCCTTCGCCGTTTCTTGCTGCGTCGGTCACAAATAGACTGAATTTACTCAACCAGGCGGGGGCGATATTGCCGACCCTGACCTGCCGCTTGATCGAGATTACCCGCTTTGTGCCTTTAAACGTTCCAGTCGATTCGATTACCAGATAACCATCTTTGGCAATGGGGTCAGCCCAGCTTGATGGCTCGTTTTCGCTGGCTGTAAAATCTCTTAGCCAGACATCAACCTTGATTGAAGCTTCTTCGTCAATTTCTCGCGAAAATTTTTCGAGATCACTGTTCCAGGAGGTGTCGAGCATGTCATTTATACAGACATCTTCTAAGGACCCTGGTTTTAGCAGCAAATTATTGAGACGCTGATTACCGGAATTGCCTGACATGATTTTTGTAACCGCTTCGCGCACCGAGCCTATGCTGCTGTTTATGCCAGCTTCGGCGAGAAAATGGGCGATTTCGCCATGTACTATGGTCTGGATTCCACTGTGTTGGTGACCAACAAATGTATACAGTGATACCGCCAGTATCAGCATGACGGTGCCGATAATGACAGCAAACATTATGGCGAAGCCCTGTCGGGCTGACCTGATTGAATTGCTGATCGCGGATAAATCCATAATAGAATAATCTCAATCCCGGGCACGATTGTCAACGCTTTTACCGAAACGAAAAACCTGTTACAATGTCATTGTAATGAAGGACCTTATGAGTCGCGTGGAGGAAAGCATGAAAAATCTGATATTGACGCTTAGTCTGGTGTTGTTAACTGCAGGAGGCTACGCCATGATCGAAACTATGAGTCTGGAGCAATTGTCACATGGCGCTGATATGGTCGTGACCGGCTCTATTGTCGGAGTTAAGTTAACCGGAAAACAGCCAGACGGCACTGAAGTCATGGCCAACCTTTTCGAGATAAAAGAGTGTCTCAAGGGCGAAATTGCTGTCGGTGAGAAACTTAAAATTAAGACCTGGCGTGGTATTGAAGACAATGTCGAATTTGCCGAAGGCAAAAGTTACCTGCTGTTTTTGCGTAGCGTCGAGGGCCATTATGAAGTCTTTAACTCGCCGCAGGGCAGCTGGCCGGTTGAGAGCGATGGCACTTTTTCGGCAATGGGTCATGGCAAGACTATCGAACAAGTGAAGACTGCTATTCAGAGCCGTCCCCTCAAGTTTCAGCCTGAATTTAAACCGTTATCGCTTTAACTGCTTATTGCGTCTCAGGCTTAGCTGCCACCGATCAGTCCGAGAACATTTGCACGGTTATCATTCTGCATTTTGAACGCCTTAAGGGCGGTTTTAGATTGTAGATCCTGCAGGCTCATATTTATCAGTTCTGCAGCCATATCCGTATCTTCAATGCGTGATTGAGCTGAAGTAGTGTTGATAAACTCATTTTGCAGAGATGCTGTCTGAGAGCTTATCGCGTTAATTGTGGCACCAAGAGAGCTGCGTTGTGAAGAAACGTTTTTGATTGCCTGACTTACCTGTCCAATTGCCTGAGATGCGCTTTCTGAGGTGGTAAGATCAAGTGAGCTTACCCCCAGCGCTTCTGCAGTTGCTGCCGGCAAAGCCATGGTTTTGCCGCCCTGAAGTTCAATGCTTAAATTGCCGTCAAGCAGTTTTTTCTCGTTGTAGACAGTATTATTGGCGGTCTGATTGATCTGACTTTTGAGCTGATCAATTTCTAACTGGATGTTACCACGGTCTTCGCTGGTTAACGTGCCATTGCTGGCCTGAACTGACAACTCATTCATGCGTTGCAGCATGTCGCCGGTCGAGCTCAGCGCCCCTTCAGCGGTTTGAAATAGAGATATCTCGTCCTGGCGGTTGCCAATTGCTTTGAGCAGACCTCTTGTTTGTGACTCAAGACTCATTACCATCGACAGTCCGGCCGGATCGTCGCTACCTTTGTTTATCTTTTTGCCGGTGGCAAGCCGCGTGATGGTTTTGTTCGCTGCTTCTTCGTTCTTAATCAGATTGCTGTGCAATCTGTCTGGATTTGTTGCTCTGATGACCACAGTAAGACCTCCTTGTCTTTCTTTGTGTACCTACTATAAATATATCTTATTTTTGTCTTTTCGTCTAATTTTTAATCGCGCATTGCTGCGATGGCTTCTGCTTCGCTGTCGTAGGGGTTTCCCATCTGCAGCAGCCCAACCATCTTGAAAACGCCATAGGTCAGGTCACTCAAGCCAACAAAAGCCACTTCGCCACTTTTGTCGTCCACAATTATTTCGCTGAGTTCAATAATCTGAGCAATGCCCTGCGAATTTATCACTGGCGATTCTTTGAGGTTAAGGATTACTTTTGTGCATTCAGCCGGCAAATCCTTGTCGACGGCACTAAACACGATGGCCCCGCCATGTTCGTCAAGATAGCCATTCGAGCGCACAATAAAAAAATTGTCGTTTTGTTCAGTTTTGATCGTAAAGTTGCTCATGAGCTAAATATATAGCTAATTCTGGCACAAGTCAATCTTGCAGTATTAACAGTGGAGTGTACTTGCGTAGATATCGAATTTATAGTGCTTGCCTGGGCAGGGTCTTATCAGAAAGCGGTCAGGAATTCGGCGGCAATCTCACCAGAAGCGCCTTTCTCTGCTTTAACCTGTGCTTGAAAGCCTGACCCAGGCTTGGGCATGTTGCCAAAAGAGTCTGGTAGACTCATTTTATAGAGTTTGCCTGGTTCGGTTTCTATACTGATTGCGCGGTTGCTGCTGTCGGAAACTACGACTCTTCCCTTGATGGTAATGGTTTCCATGACTTTGCGGGCCGTTGCGGTTTTTGTTACCTTATCGGGTGGCAGAGCTGTCGATGGCGATAGAAAGAGAAACCATATAATAGCTGTCAGTACAGCGCCAATGAGGTATGCGCCGGCCGTAAATCTGATCAGTGAAGCGTCAAAAACCGTGCTTTTGTCGACGTTTTGTCTGATTTTTTGAATTTTTTCGAGTTTATAGGCTGCTCGCTCAGTTTTTTTGCGCTCTTCTTCGGCAACCAGGTCTTCACCTGCTTTAAAAAGTGCTTCGACTGTTTTGCCCGGATCATCATCGGCTACTTTTGCTGCAAGCTCGCGGCAGAGTTGTTCGTAATCTTCACGTTTTGTTGTCTTGCATGCCTTGTAATCGACGTAAATTTTGAAAAATATATCTTCATCAGCGTTGGATCTGAGAATAGAAAAAATCTGCTGCAGGTTTTCCGGGTCAGTCTCGGCTTTGACGGCACTGATGAGAATATGACTGACAGAGTGGAAATCGAAACTGCTAAGGCAGAAGATTGCAGTTTGTCTTTGCGCAGGTTTGATCGAAAACAGCATATTTTCTACAAGTGATATGGCCTGTTTCTTGTCAAACAGCGAAAAAACTTTGATAGCAGCAAGTTTAACCTCGTCAAAACGGTGTTTGATCAATTGTGGCAGATATGGGTGCAGTGCTTCAGGATTAATGGCGCTTAACGCTTCAATTGCTGCTTCAAGAAGTCTTGGCTCATCGCTTTGCAGGCAGCCGGTCAATAGTTCAGAGTCTGACGGATTGCCAAATCTCTCTATTTTTTTGATAACAGCCGTCTGCTCGCTAATGCCGAGTTCCTTGAAGAATGGCCTGATTATTGCCATGCATTGCTCAAAATTTTCGCTGCTTATCGAAGAAAAAAGTGTCTGGCGCTCTTTTGCCGAATATTCTGGCAGCTGTCTGGGAAGAGCAGGTTTTTTTTCTTCAGTCTGACCGGCAACGAGAACAGGCTGAGGCGGCAGAGGAGCCGGTTCTGGCTTCGCTGATTGAGTCGGTTGGATGGGCAAAGGTTGATCGAACTGACCTGATTCAAGAAAATACCTGATTTTCTTGATGTTACCGAGATCGCGCTCTTTTGCAAGATATGCTTCGACCGTCTGTCGTGCTTCGTCAATTCCGCGTCTGGCCAGCTCGGAAAGTTTAAGCGCTGATTGCAGACGGGTTTCTGCTGTTGGAGATTTGAGGGCGTTGCCATGATGTTCAATGAAAAGTTTGATGCGCTTTTCTTTAAAATGCGTTTCGAGAACCTGCAGCATCTGTTCTGGGGCGGCATTAACTATCTTTGCTTGATAAAGGGATTGTAGAACCCCTTTTAATATTGCATCGACAAGTTTTTGTCTGACGCCGACACAGGCCTGGCGAACCTCAAGCAGGTGCGCAGGAATGTGGCGTTCAGGGTTGGTCATAAATATCAACCCGGCTTTTTTAATCATTTCCGGGTCGCTTTCAACGCTTATATAACGCAGCATCAGAGTTTCTATCTGTCGAAACGGAAAGAAGAAAGCCTGGTAAAGCGCTGCCTGTTTTTCGGTTTCCTGATTCGAGAAGAGCATTGACTCGAAATGGCGCAGTGCTTCTGATGGATCCCAGCGGTGCAGAAGTCTTACTGCCCGCGATCTGATACCGAAATTGCTGTTTATAAGCAGTGGTACGATCAGATCCTTGAGTCGATCGGGATTATGCTTTTCGAGTGCTTCGATTGCAGAGCTGAGGACACGAGGGTCATGATGCCGGCAAAGTTTTTCGATGTCAGCGGTATCGTTGACGGAACCATACTTCTTTAAAAACTTGAGAACAGATGGCAGCAGTTGCTGTGAAAATCCTGGCCAGTTTGCTTGCCGCAAACTTGCAGCTACAGCTTCTGCCTCGTTACGTTTGACCGATTCCAGCATTAGAGCCAGGCTTATTTCGTCGCGCTGCGGATTATTGAGCTGCTCTTTGATGGAGTCGAGGGTGCCACGATTCTTTTCGCCGCTGTCCAGTCTGTCCAGCCTGGCCAGCACTTTTTGCATGTGGAAGCGTATGCCTGGATCTAATTCCAGGGTAAAAAGCTTGCGAAAAGTTTCGCGCTGATCGTTAGACCAGGTCATATCTTCGATTCGTGACAGAACCGAAAATCTGATTGCCGGGTCAGGCGATTTTAATTCATCAAATAGGTCTTTTACTGGATCCATGGGTTATCAGTTTTTATTGAGCAGTTCGCTTTCATTTTCAAGCAAAGTGTAGCCATTTTTGAAGCTGCGCGCGAGTCTGAACATTTCAGAGGCCGTGCTGCGATCGCCGCCGGCGAGCATGAGAAGGCCTATGTTACGTAAAACATAACGTTGCAGCGAATGTTTTCGATTGCCGTAAAAAGCCTTTTTAAGGGCATCTTCTGCCAGACGCCGCTGTCCTTTTCCCCAGAAAATCAGACCCTTAATGTTGCCGACTGCAATTCTGAGGTTTTCAAAACTGGTATCTGGCTCTGATTTTATCGCAGTTTCAAACTGGTTGATAAAGCTGCTGGCGATATCTAGATCATTTTCCTGATAAGCCTTGACTGCAAGCACATATAGGCCGTTCAGTTGATCGTAGCGTTTGCGGTTAATGTCTATGCCCGATTCGTTGAGTTTCTCAAGCAGGTTCAGGTCGGCTTTGAGATAGCCTTCAAGTTTTCCAAACATCTCTACGTCGGTTTGCGCTTGATGTGCAGTGATCAGGGGGTCTTCGTAATAGACTGGACCCCGAAACCCTTTTTGGATAGAGAGTCTGTCGTCATAGCTCAGCCACATGTCGTTTGAAACTGGATAAAAGGTTTCTTCAGGCATCAGGGCGAAGGAAATGTCAGTGTAACGCTTGGTTTCGTCAGGCCAGTTGCGTATGGTTTCGCCGAGTTCAACTGCATTATCTGGCATCTCACGTTTGACGCGGGCAATAAGTTCGTCTTTTGGCACCTGAAACCCGGCTTCGACAACGATTGAGCCCTGCGCCAGGTAACTGCCGGGCGTTACTTTGAAAACAGTCTGATATGCGTTGCCCTCTGTGATTGCAGGAGTTTTAATTTGTTCCTGATCTGCTTTCCAGGAATCAGGTAGAATAAGTCTGATCTGTGCTGTTGATATGCGGCCAATAATCGAGCGCAAGCTGACACGAACCTCTACCGGTTGGTTCAGTTCCGGGGCTGCTGACAGTTCGGCTGTGAGATTGAACCATTCGGGTGCCTGGATCGTTGTAGCAGATAGAGACTGGCTGCAGAGCAGAACCAGGGCAAGAATGATCGATATTTTGAACCTGGGATGGCACGCTGACATGTTAGCAGCTCCTTTGACTCAGTTGATTTTACGGGTTTCTTCGTCGTTGATGATCGGCGCAAATTCGTCGTTTTCATCACTTTCGTCGTTATCACTAACATCAGTAACAGGTTTGTCTTCGTCGTCGCTGCTAAAGTTGCTTTGATCCTCGGAATCATCGACAGTAAAGTCGGCGTCGGCTTTGTAGATAAGCTTCATAAGATGTGGATAGGTATCATCTACAATGTGAATAAGCACCATCATTGCAAGGTCGAACTGACGGCGAGTTATCGATGAATCTTCAAGTATGTGCTGACAGCAGGCAGAAAGGCTTTTGCCTTCTTTGCCAAGCTCGAATCTGATGTCGAGAATATCATTCATAACCTGCATCAGAAATTGCATTATATCCAGTCGGCGCAATTCTACGTTCCTGATGAAGCCTGGAATACGGAAAATCAGATGGCCGTTATGTACATAGATCACCACGTGCATGGTCAGATTGTGCCCCTGCATATACAGTTCGACAGCGTCATTCGATACATCGTGACACTTTATCTCGGCGTCTTCGAGATAGCTTTTAACCTGCTTGATCACTTCTAATTCGCTCTTGTCTGGCTCTTTCTGAATTTTGCCCTTGTCTGTGGAACTCATTTAACAACCTCGGCGATTATTCTTTTTAATTCTTCTGATGATATACCAAAAGCTTTGCAAGCAAAACCAAGAATCTTTTTCTCTGATTCTTCAACAACTCCGTCCCTATAGGCAGCCTGACAAAGGTTTTTGAATAGACGCTGATGGCTGAAACGCTCACGCAGACCTTCGCTTAGCTCTACGCCTGTGAGTTGGCGCCGTACGTTGTTGAACATCTTCATGAACATCTGGTCAGGCACATTCAGCGCAGCTTTGAGCTTTTTTAAGAGCTCCTGTTCGGCCGGTTCGATCTGCCCATCGCGCATTATTTCGAGCAATACCATTGAAAAAAATTCCGGTCCGGTGAGTGGTGAACGTTCAGGTGTAACTTTTTCGGTAACAGCGCCACAAGTCGCAACAAGCGCGCTTAAATTTTTCACAAATTCGTAAGGGGCGTCAGTCGTAATTTTTTGGATAATCTTTTTTATTCGAGGTCTTATCCAACTCTTGATCAGCTGTTCGCCATGCATCTGAGGCGTCATGTCATTGAGCATAAGCATATACTCACTTGCCTGTCCAAAAGCACCGTTATTAATGAAACTTTCAACGCGTCTGAAATATTGCTGAATTTTGTTGTTAGCGAGAATTCCATGCTCGCTGTGCAGGGTTTCACAGTATTGCTCAAGGCTCATGTCGAGTCGATCAGCGCTGTTGCGGATGTGGCGCTGAACAACTGCCAGTTCACTGAAGTTCATGAGCAGGCGTAAATTCAATAGGGCGAACTCAGAGTTGGCAACCTGACCGGTTTCAAGAAACCAGGCTGCCCGCCGTTGCAATGCATTAAAGTAGAATTCGTCGCGCTTGAGAGACTCGCTGAAGAGTTCCTGCGCTTCTTTTTCCTGCCCATTTTTCTGATAGAGAATACCCAGGTTGCACCAGGCATCAGGTGACTCGGCAAAGATATTTATTGCCTGCCGATATGAGGCTTCGGCGCCAGAAGGATCATTGTTAAGTCGTTGGCATAGCCCAAGCAGATTGTAGACTCTTACAACACCGGCGTCTGCCTGTATTACCTGCTGATAACACGGGATCGCAGTTGCAATATTGCCGGTGGCCTGCGCTCTGATGCCTTCGGCAAATTGCCCGGTCAGGTCGAAGCGCTCGAATTTGAACAGCAGATTTTCTTCTGTCAGCTCAGAATTGGCTGTCTGGCGTTGCAGCCCCACTGGTTTTGCCATCTGCAGGCTTGCGAGAAGAGAACTGTCAGCAGTGGCGCTCACCAACATTGCTCCGTTAGTAAACGAAAATATGCCAAGCCCTTCTTTTATCGCCATAACAGAAACACTGTCGCTGACTATTTCGTTCCAGCTTGCTGGGGGCAGCGAAAAATCAAGTCTTAACAGACTTTCTGATTCGTGAAGTGTTACTATGCTGGTCATTCCTCAGGCTCCTCTTTTTTTAACGGGCTCTACAAAGCTGGTGGAAACGCAGTCACCATAGTTGTACTGTAGGCGGCGAACTGAATAATGCCCCATTGTCCGTCGTCCCTCTCAAGACGCAACTCGATATCTTCGCCGAGAGTAAAGGGTGTGCCAGCTACAGTGTATACAAGTGTGAGCCGGGCTCTTACCGTGGCCAGATCTTCTGATTCCATGCTTGGGCCAATATCGGTAATAGTGAATTCATCAACGATGGCTTTGTCGAACAAGTTCTTGAGGCGGCTCTCGAACTGCACGTATCCTGAAGGCGTGCTCGAATTAAAGTATGTCAGGTTAGAATATACAAGTTTCATGGACTGAACAAGATTTTCGGTCTTAACTGCAGCTGCAAAAGATTCAACCGCGGTTGCTACTTCGAGTTCATCGGGCGACAGGACATAATCAGAACCACCGTTGCTACCGCCACAGCCGACCAGCATGCTTAACAGACAAAAGATCGTCAGAAGACACAGACAGTATTTCTTATTGTTCATAGGCCTATTCTAATTCCTTTTTAGAACCCTGTCAAAACAATACCACGCAGGGGTTCAGCATGCTGAACCCCTGCGTGGTATTGTAACAAATCGGTGTGGCTTTTTCAGGCTTTGCCTGAAGTGCCCATGATGCGCATTTTATGCTTTACAAGTTCTTTGATCGCATCGCGGCCGGGTGCGAGATATTTGCGCGGGTCGAATTCTGCCGGACTTTCGAAGAAAACCTTGCGGATTTGCGCGGTCAAGGCCAGGCGCAGATCGGTGTCGATGTTAATCTTGCAGACTCCGGTTTTGGCAGCCTGGGCTATCATTTCTTCCGGTACGCCTCTTGAGCCTGGAATCTGGCCGCCGTATTTATTGCAGAGATCGGTCAGATTTTGTGGTACTGAACTGGCGCCATGCAGGACAAGCGGGAAGTTCGGCAGCAGATCCTGGATTTGTTTAAGGCGATCAAAGGCGAGCTTAGGCTCACCCTTGAATTTATAAGCGCCGTGGCTGGTGCCAATGGCAATAGCTAGAGAGTCGCAGCCGGTTTTGTCGACAAATTCTTTTGCTTCTTTGGGGTCAGTGTAAGTGGCGTCTTTGGTGTCAACTTTTACATCATCTTCAACGCCGGCCAGTTTGCCAAGTTCAGCTTCGACAGTTACGCCATGGGCATGGGCGTAATCGACGACCTCTTTGGTGATTCTGATGTTTTCCGCCAGAGGGTATTTGGAGGCATCAATCATTACTGATGTGAAGCCACCGTCGATGCATTTTTTGCAGATTTCAAAATCATCACCGTGGTCGAGGTGCAGAACTACAGGAATAGAAACACCCGAAGCTTCGGCCATTTCAATTGAGGCCTGAATGAGGTGAATGAGGTATTCATGGCGTGCATATTTTCTGGCACCCGATGATACCTGGATGATCAGCGGAGACTTTTCTTCAATTGCGGCCTCGAAGATTCCCTGGATGATTTCCATGTTGTTGACGTTAAAAGCGCCTATAGCATAACCGCCGTTGTAGGCCTTTTTAAAAAGTTCCTTTGAAGTTACCAGTGGCATCGATGTCCTCCTGTGCAGACTTTTGTGATGCAGAAAACGCATCGTCTTATCATTTCGCATATTATCAGCTGCTGCCAGAAATGTCAAAAGCTGCCAAAAAAAATGGAAACGTTACAGTTAGAATCTTCGTTTCCAATATATACAAGGGTCAGGCTTTACACAATACACTCCGATAAGGGTACCGTTAATATGGTTTTCTGGTAATATAGTGATATGGCTTTCAATCCAAATATGAAGATGGGCTGGTTGTTGCTGTGTGTGTTGCTGGCAGCTCCGCTGTTGGCTTACAGCTCGCAGGCACGGGAATACCTGCGCCGTGCAGAGGTGTTTTTTGAAAACGGCAATCTTGTCCAGGCCCGCAATTTATTACAGCGGGCTGATAGAATCGATCCTGAAGATACAAAAATCAACGATTTTGCAGGTAAACTGAAAAAAGCAATCACTGAACGCTCCGAAAAGCTGCAGCAGCAGGCTGAATTTTACCTGTCTGCCAAGAATATTCCTGATGCCAAAAAGGTCTTGAATGAGTTGCTGTCATTATCTCCAGAAAGCGTATTTGCCCAGGAAAAGATGAAGCAGGTCAGCGAAATTTATCGGCAAATCGATGAATACAAATCACAGGGAATAGAAGTATCAGCTTCCAGCGGTCGGTCGCATGATGTCGATTTTTACTCGGCGATTTCATACATGAATCGAGCTCGTGGTTTTTTTGCACAGGGCGATAGAATTAAAGCGATGGAAATGCTTGAAGTAATACTGGGGCGCGAGCCTAATTACAAGCCCGCTCTAGAACTTAAAGCCAGAATAGATCAGGTAAATCAGCTGGAGTCTTTTGTCGATAAAGCTGAGACGGCATTTCTGGAGGGTCGCATGATGGAGACCGTAGATTCGCTGAATATTCTTATCGCAGATTCGCCGGATCGAATAGAATATTTGCTTTTGCGGGGCAAGGCCTATCTGAAGCTGAAAAATTATGATCAGGCACTGGCCGATTTCTGGAAATACTTTCGACAGAATCCTGATGAAGACACTTTATTTCCGTTGTTCTCGGTTGGTTACTACGGTCAAAGCAATTATCTGATGGCGTTGGGGTTCAGTCGTAGTAAAAAAACGGGCAAGGTTTATCAGACTTTTGGCTATCGTGCTGAATGCCACGTCAGGTTGCACTTTGTTTACTATCTCACTCTTCTGTTGCTGATCGGAGCAATCCCGGTCGTGTTTTATTACTCCTGGAAAGCCTGCGACGATTTGTTGATGAGGTTTTCTATAGGTTCTGCCTGGATATTTGTAAAGTGCATGTTCATAACCATGACGAAGTCGCCTGTTGATTGCCTTGGTGGCCTGATAGAAGTGGCGCGTGATCTTAATGTGCCCTGGTTAAATTATCTGGTAGGGATCTGTCTTTTTAAAATTGGTCAGATAGATGGTGCTCAGCGTTTTCTGAGCTATAGCATCACCGGAGAATCGGTAAGGACCAGAGCCTGTTATTTTGTGGGTTTGGCGCGCAAAAATCTAAAATATCAGATCTATGAATCAGACTTCGAAGAGGCTGTTCTAACTGGTCTTGGTCGTCCGGCTACCGGATGGCATCCCAAGTTCATGAAAGATATTGAGCGTGAACTGTTAATAGGCTATAGTAAAGATAAGAGTGATGAAACTTTTGAAGGAATGGCATATTTATTAGTAGATGCCCTGACAGGGAGTAAACCATGAAAAGACTGATGTTGTTGTGTCTCATACTTGTTTTTTCTGTAACTTCACAGCAATTGCGTGCTGACGACGATTCAGTCGCGATCACCATGAGCATCTTGAGCTCGATTCAGATGGTCTGCGACTTTATTTGCCCGGTCGATACTTTCGAAGATGTTAAGCCGATTACCGGAATCAGGGCAACTTTTGCAGGCGACGGCCCACTGATAAAACAGGGCGAGATTAGCAGTGATTTTCAGGGATTTGCTGAAAAAAGCACTGCCGATAAATTTTTTACCAGATTGAAAAATAGTGGTGGCCTTATCTTGGAAACCGGCAATCTGGATTTTGTCAGTTTTCTTCTTGCCAACCTCTACCTCGAATATGGTTCTCTGGTCGAAGATAAAATAACTGGAGAAAAAACATGGGTCTCCAAACAGTCCCACCCCTCATCTAACGAACTTGTATTTGAAGACTACAAGACAACCCGCAATCCACACGAGAAAAAGTATTTTCTATGTCTCGACGCAAGTTATAAATACATTAAATTTTTTACGCAACCCCTTCCGAATAGTCTTTCTTGTGACGACTACCGGCGTTTTTGCACAGACCCTCCCTGTGAGAAAGATGGGGAAGAAGAGGATCCCGACGACCCTAGCAAGATGGTTCCAACCTGGGCTTCACACATAAAAGACACTGATCCTGCTCCCCCTAATAATATATACAAAGAACTAGCTAAGACTATTATGGACAACTGCGTCGATGCCAGTCCGATAGTCGAGAAGCAGAGTGGTATTGAGTTTACGATGAAATTTAAAGATCGTACGCCGCCGAGAATTGATGGTTGTGTTAACGGTGATTTCCCTGAGCTGGGCGCGAATCAACCGGCAACAACTGGCGACTGGTATAAAGTTGAGGGTCTTAGAATAAACGACAATTCGGGCGGAAAAATTGGAACTGCTTTGTTGATGGGCAAAATCGATGATTCCCCGCGGGTTAGTTGGAGCAGTGATGAAAGTTGGATTCTTGAGAAGCCGACCGTTATCGAATCAGGTAGCAACGCAGATCAAATTGTAATGCCCAATTCGTGCCATGGTTTCATGCGCTATACCCTATATGCCTGGGATAGAAACGGCAATCTCAATCCTGGTGATCCCAATATTTATGAAGACGATCCGTTAAAGTGTTACGGTCTCGGACCTACGGTAACTGGTGCTGGCAATGTCGATTTTACCGGCAGCAATATTGACCTTGATTTATCAGATGAGCCTGATAAGGCCAGAGAATGGCCGATAAAGGTTGAGTTTCGCAAGGAAGAAGACTTTGATGATACTTATGTAGAAGAACTAAAGGCCAAGCTTAATGCTGATTTCAGGCGCGGTCAGGGCTTTATAAATATAAGAGATAATGATTTGCCCAACATTGTAATCAGAATCGAATCAGTAAAAGATGGCAGCCGAATCTTTTTTCCACCGATCATTCCGTATGGTGACCCTGACTTCAGTATAGTTCACTCGACTAAATACAAGTCCGGCGCGGCGCCGGCCGATTTGAACGTAGGCGATTACGTTGACTTCATTGCGCCGTCCAAGGGGGGGGCCATCATAGCATCGAGCAGTAGCATTGCTGACGGCAGTCAGGAGATGTATTTTCGCATTGTTGATATTATTCCAAGCGATGGCATGCGGCCCTCCGAAAAGGATCTCATGATTAATAAATACATTATTCAGCCCGACCTGGATTTCATTAAAAAGCATTTCAGACTTGAAGATTTTGAAAAATCAGATACCCGTCAAATTGACGGTGCGCCAGAGCTTGATCCATTAACTTTTGGCAAGCGCAACAGTTTTGGTAAAAGAGTGGTAGCATTGCTTGAGTTGCCGGGCAAAAAAGCCATGATACAGGAAGACGTTGAATATCTGATCGATGTCTGGGCAGATGACAACATCAAGTGGGCAACTATCGACGGTTCTGGCCAGAAACTCGATAACATTATCAATATACCTACTGGCGTACAAAATGGTGAAATGACAGTCGAAATACCGAATCAGTACCCGCGCGCAAGTTATCATGTGCCATTCGACCGTCAGGAAAGCGTTAATGGCAAATTGCGTGTAGTATTTCGCGAACCGACACTTCCCGTAGCGGGTTCAGATGAAAAAGAACTTATGGACAAACATTTTCCGTATATAGAAGTCAAGGCTACTGATTATGCTGGCCTTGAACGCAGTATGAAGCTCTTTATCAGAATTACCAATGAAAATCCGAATATTCGGGTTCTGGATCGTAAGCATGAGCAAAACAGATAGAGAAATGACTGCAGGAAGCTGTCGCCATGGTGTAACTCTTGTAGAAATACTGATTGCGTTGGTTATTATGGCTCTGGCCATTTTGCCGGCAATTGGCGCTTTTACAAGCTCCTATGGTACTGCAACTCGCCAACTTGAGGAGGAAATTGCCCTCAAACTTGGCGAATCGGTAGTGAGTGTTTTGCTCACCGCCAATTACGATCAACTTATTTCTGGCACCCTTGGCACGCTGCCTCTCAATATTCAGACGCCAGACGGTGATTTCAGCGGCGCTCTCAACTTTACCGGTATGACTGCAAGTTCCAGTGCAGTGGTCATTGGCCGTGCCTCTTATTCGGTGAGTGTTGCTGTTTCCACGCTTTTTCGCGCGCAAAACATTGAGATACAGCATGACGATGCACTGGTGTTCAGTTTTAGAAATTTCGAATTGCCGCCTGGCCCACCTGTGCCGTTCCCTCCGCCAGATCCCTTACCACCAGGTCTCGTGGCTACATATTCATGCTTTGACAATCTTGTCTGTTTAAAGGTGCGTGTTGATTATGGGCATCGCGAAGCGATTGAACTTGAAACCTTCAGGGCGGATATGAGCCAATGATGAACAGATTAATGCAGCGGCGAGGTGTAGCTATTGCGATAGTACTGGTGTTTTGCACAGCTATTCTGGGGCTGTTAACAGTTCTGATGATGAACACAAGACATCGTCGCGGCGCGCAAAGCATGCAATATGAGCAGACTCGTGCTTTAATGGCGGTAAGATCAGCAATTCAACTGGCTATTTATAAATACCGGGTTTTGCCTTCCGAGTATTATCGTATTCATCAGATGGCACTCGACATAAATGCCGGCACCGGAAGTTCAGATGAATTCAATTTGACAAGAATGATCTGGTTGTATGATTTTCAGAGCAAAAATCGGGGTACGCCGGCTGCAAAGATAAAAGCCCACCTTGAGTCCAGTGCTCTTGCTGGCGGCGCTCCCGACAAAGTTCCTGCGGTGTCATTTGAATTTGGCGTCGAAGAGTTTGATCTGGTATCGCGCAGCCTGCATGGTTATACTCAGGATTTTCTTAGAATAAGGGCCTGGGGCAGTTTTAACGGGACACGCAAAACCATGGAGGAGCTGATTGAAGTTAAAATTACAGAGTAAAAAGGCTTTTACCATAATTGAAATTGTTACTTCAATATTGGTAATGGCTGGTTTCATCACAGCCGTAATGTATCTGTACAGTCGAAGCAACAGTTCCTTTAAAATTACGGCATGGAAGCAGGAGCGAACCGCGCAGGCCGATATTTTCTGGACATACATGCGCAAAGCGCTTGAAGAAGCTACTAATAGACTTGAGTTTGAATTCAAGCCTGGTCCCGGTGGGGTTCCAGAGATGATGCTGAATGAAATGCCAAGGCCTTTTAAGTTCCATCCAGACCCAACCGGAGCTCCCGATGGCAACATTATGACCTGGAATGTCAGCAAGACCAACATTGATATGATGACATCCAATCACACCAGTGTTCACAATATTTTTGCCCTGGTCAAAAGTGGCCATCGTCTCACTCTTGTCGGCGGTGCGCGTCCGATTTTTATTGATGACGTGGTAAGAATTGAATTCAAGATTTCTTCGGTTATTAAAACTCCAAATAATACCGAAGAAACTAAAGATGGTGCCAATCCCGCCGCCATCGGTACTTTTCTTGAAATATCGCTGATTATGGCTCCTCCTGATGGTTATATTGCTGGTGATTTGAGAGTTCCGATGAATCATAAATTTCGCTTAAATGTGGCGCCTTTTTCGGATTCAGCGCCGACTTACTGATAGGCCTCAAGAAATGTTTTTCAGATTGATCTACAAGCCGCGCTATCGCTTCTTTTACGTAGCCGCCATGTTGGTGTTTGTTGCGAAGATTGCTGCTGCCCAGGAACCTGTGGCTCTTGTGGTTGAACCCTCGCCCTTTGCCTGGACAGTAGTAGCAGCGCTGGTTGTGGTTATAGTGATTTTACTTGGCATTTTACTTGGAATAATAAACAAGGCTATTGGCAAGGAAGTCACCATCGAAGCTGGCGTAAAAAAGGCGATAGAGGCTTCTTACGCTAGAAAGATCAGAACTGATTATCAGGCGAAGCAGGCTCTGCTCGATAAGAAAATCGAGCAGGTGCGACAGAGATTTTCGATGGTCATGATGAAGGTTAAGAACCTGCTCGACACACTAGATCCTGACGAACTGTTTAAATCCATTTCTTCGCTTATTGAGGCCGATTTAGGTGCCAGCAGGTATATTGTTTTTCTGGTCGATCCAGTTCGCAATGAGCTTTACCCGTTTCGCTGGGCGGGCTATCCAGACACAACGGTAGAAAAATTTGCGATGCAGGCCGATCACGCACATGTGCTGACCTATGCACTCAAAAGAAAGCAGACCGTCTACCGCGGAATTGCTGCCAGTGATATTGAGCTGCGTAAATTGCTTGATCGTGAGCCGATGATGAACACGCTGGTGGCGATTCCACTTTTCAGTCAGAACAAGAGTTACGGTGTTGTTCACGTTGAATCGTTTTCTGACGGCCACACCGAGCTTGATGAGAATGAGATCAGGTTCTTGTCATCGCTTCCAACTTTTATCGGGGGTGCACTCGCCAACGCTGATATTTTTGTGCAGACCCGTGAAGAGTTAACTTCTGCAAAACTCGTTTCTGAACAGGAAATTGCTGAAAAGCGCCGTCTGCAAGAAATTTTTTCGCGTTACACATCTCCTGCGTTGATCGAAAATCTTCTCAAAAATCCCGAAAAGATTGATCTTGGCGGCGTTAACAAGAATGCTGCAATTTTGTTTACTGATATAGCGGGATTTACTGCGCTCAGTTCGCGCATGAGCCCTAAAGAAGTTGTTTCTCTGATGAACGAGTATCTGTCATGTATGACTGAAGTGATTTTTGATTATCAGGGCGAAATCGACAAATTTATTGGTGATGCCATTATGGCTCGCTTTGGAGTTCTGAGTGATCTGGCTTATCCCGCTAAAAATGCAGTGGAAGCAGCCTGTGCCATGCTCTGTGAGCTCGATCGACTCAGCGCTGACTGGGCTTCTCGCGGCATAGAGGGATTTAATATCAGGGTTGGTATTGCTACTGGTGAAGTCCTTGCCGGTAACATCGGTTCGTCGCGTCGTCAGGAATTCACGGTCATGGGCTCTATCGTCAATCTTGCCTCGCGCCTAGAGTCATTGAACAAGGATTTAGGAACGCGCATGCTTGTTGATGAAGCCACTTTTGCGCAACTGCCGCGTACAGTTAAACATGTTAAGCGCGAAAACGTAAGAATAAGAGGCCTTGATGTGCCAATAACCGTTTACGAAATTCTTGAACAGGTAAGAAGTGCCAAGGTCGTTTCAATTCAGACAAAACTGGACCAGGTTGCCAGCCGCACCAATCATATTGTAAGCGACTCTGCTAGACCAGAAAACACTTCTGCTCCAGGTATTGCAAAGCCAGATGCTTAGCTGTCAGTCAGGTTCAATGGGGTAATCCAATTGAAAAGTATTTTGCCCAAAGGCTTCAGTTTTGTCGAGATAATGGCGGCAATGCTGATCTTCGGGCTTTTTCTGGTGCCTATGATTCCTAAGTTCAGCGAAATCAGAAGGCAGAGTGTTGATGCAAAACGTCTTGTAATAGCAGGCTCGCTGGCTTCTAATAAACTCGAAGAAATGAAGCTGGCTGATTCAATTTCTCAGGAAATTCTGCAGCCAGAAGTTCGCAATGTGCACGGCATAGATTTCGAAATAATTCCATCAAGTGAATTGATTGATCCAGTTTCCGGGTTTGATCGAGCCCTGCCAAAAGTTTTTGCCTATAAATTTAAAGTGCGTGTGAAATGGGCAAGACCAGGTATTAAAGATTTCGATCAGGATTTTTCATTGCCAGCGATTGTATTTAGAGACAGAATGCTATGAATTTCTGTAAAACTACCCGGCTCGGGGTTACTTTTGTAGAAATCTCGCTGGCGATTGTAATCTTTGTAATGATACTCGTAATCACATTCAACCTGTTTCTGATATTTCGCCAGGATGAATCCGAGAGAACAGCTCAAACGGGTTGTTCCTCTCTGATTGCGCTGGTTGAAGAACAACTTCGTCACGACATGGCTTCGGTTAGTAATATGGGGTGTGAAAAGGATTCGTCATTAAGCCTATATGGCGTATTACAAGAAGATGGTCGAAATCTCGAGAATGTGGAATACGAATTTTCAGATGATAAAAGAGAAATAGTTCGCCGGGCGGGCTCTGCTGAAAAAAAATGGTCCTTTTCGCAGCTGACACAGGGTTACTCAATCTTTCAATTTACCCTCAACTTTTTTGATTCATCAGGAAAAGAACAAGTAGCGGCTGATAAGGCATCATTTGTTGAAGTGACTCTTGTAATAATTGCTGCAAACACCGGTAAAACAGAAAATTTCAGCTTCAGAGTTACCAGAAAATCCCGGCTTTCAGAGGCCGTAGGCGAAGCGCTTATCTGGAAAGATTAGAGTCTAGTTCATTTCTTCCAGGATTTTTTTTGCTTCGGGCCAATCTGAGTCGCTCGACTGCATAATCTCGTATACCCAGCGCTCAAGCACCTTTATCGGATCTGTTTCCCCCAGATTGTCACGGACAAAGACAAGGATATCTGGTCGGCGCTTTAAAAAATCGATTGCCGCCTGGCGCCGACTCATCGCCTCGTCAAACGGATCCGGAAATTGGCGTTTCTGGGGAATATTATCCATTTGTCCCGGTTTTTCGGCCAGCTTCTCTGGTCGATATTCATTTTCTATCCATTGAGCAGGTTCTGGAATCGGTGCCAGATAGGCTCCGGCAATTTCCGGGGTTGCTGAACTGACCCAGCTGGCTTCTGAGTTTTTTAGCATTGGGGTTGGTATTTTAAGCTCGATCAGCTGGTTTTCAAAGCCGATCGAAAGCCGCCGGGTTTCGCTGGCATTCTGAGCTTGAACAGCGCTTGTGCAAGTCAGCAAATGAATGCTCACCAGTAACAAGGTAAAAAAACAGCTCCGTTCTTGTTTTTTCATGTAGCTACCTTTCGATTTTGAAAACAAATTTACCAGCATTCTCAGGAGGCTCGCCAAAATCATAGGTGCTTCGCTGCTGGTCAGCATTTCTGATTATGCTGTTTTTTTCCTCATCGATTACAAAACTTATGGTATCGAACCTGCCCTCATCATCGGTGGCAATGGTCAGAACAATAGTATTATCAAGCTGTTCGATTTTTGTCGCACTTCGTAAATCTGCCCTGACCTGACCCAAAAATCTTCCTATTGTCTGATAATACATTGAATCCTTCGATATCTTTTCAGAACCCTGATTCATCTGCGTCATAATACGGATCGCGATCCCGGTAATAATTACGGTAATGAAGATAGCGACTGTCAATTCAATGTATGTCATACCTTTTAGCGGATTATTTCTGAACATCTAAAAAGCCTTTCCGTAATATTGCCTGAATTCGTCAGACAGTGATAATCTTCTGGGAAACCTCTGATCTCCAAGAGAAAAATTGAGTTCATTGAAGTTTTCTGAATAACTGATGCTCTTTGAATTCCCGCCAGTGACGAGATTTTGTAGATCCAGTTCGCCAGAAGTTACCGGTCCTTTAATTGCAAAACCATCTACGGAAAAATCTTTGCTGATCTTTTTCATGGCAATTAAAGACGCTTCAATTGGCTGAGACGTTGCTATTACGATCTGATCACGGGCTACAATGGTCAGTGTCTCTCCGTTCAAAGATCTGATCGGCGCTTTAATTATCACCGAACCCGGCACAACAATCATGCCTCCGCGATCTATTTCTACAGGCTCGTCAAAAATTATTTCAGAATTGCTGTCGCCACCGAGGATAACGTTGCCCGGAAGTGCCAGATGAAAGATGCTGCCCTTTTTCCATGCGCATTTTTCAAAGAGCTCCATTTTCGAGTTAAACTTGAATGCAGTTCTGACCAGAACATCGTTATATCCGTCCAGGCCCATCAAATCGCCCTTAAACAGCAGGTTGCCATTTTTGTCTTTAACTGTCACCTCGCGGCCTTTTAAGGGTGTTTCCGGTTCAGTAGCGCCGACCTTTGAGGTTTCCAGTGCCTGTGAACTAAGCATGCTGAAAATCTCGCCGTTTGCCGGCATTGGGGTTGTGCCATTGTTTTTGGTGATGTCGACGCCAACGGCACCAGTTTCCCGGTTGGTGAGAATAAAATCAAGGCCGCGCATAAAATGCTCGGAAATCAGCGTACAGCTTAGTTGTTTCGGATAAAACTCCCAGGCTAACGCTACATCGTCATCATTGCCCATACGTATGCCCATGACTGCTGACACGCCCTGAAGAGTGTTGAGCGTACGAGAATCGCGAAAATACAAGCCCAGCTGATTCGGATATCTGAGGCGCTGAAAATTCGTATGATCAAGAAAGGGCATGGTTACCGCGTTAAAAAGCCGGTTTTTGAAAACGCAATCCATGGTTACCAGTCGCTGATAATATCTCTCAACATCGCCAAGAACCATAGTTGGACTGAATTCTTTATAAGATCCGAAAAGGCGCAGGGCACTACTGCCTTTCATATCGAGAATCGGAGTGTTGTCCTGGTAGTGACGGTAAAACTGAAAACCCTGAGTGTTTTCAAGCGGTATTGCCCGGGTATCCATCAACCAGTCATTGTTCATGCCGAACATCTGAACATAAGCAGCCTGGATGCTGGCTCGCGGATATGGACTCAAATTGCCCGTCTGCCTGGCCTTGCGGTCAAAAGCTTCGACTGATTCCATGATGTCATAACTCGCCAGTCTGACCAGAAATCTTTCTGAAAACTGGCTTTGGGGGGTTCCTTCTGCCATTCCTAAACGCCATTTTCCACCTAGAAAGACTGGCGCATTTTCAGAAACTAATTTCTCTATCTGAGGTTTGCTCGAAACAAAATCATAAGAGCCATCGGGAGCAAGATCAACCGTTTTGCCATGATTCAAAATAATCGGAGCGGCAAGTCTTCGATTATTTTTTTGAAAATAGGCGTGTGGGTCACTCTGCAGGCTGGCGGAGTCTTGATGTAACGGGTTGATCTGGTCCAGCCAGCCCGATCCGGCCGGTGCGTTTTTTAAAAAAAGACTGAATCTTGATAAGACCGGGTGAACAATTCTGGCTACTTTTACTTTATGAATAATGTTGAGAGCCTTGACTGCCTTGCCGTATTCCACCCTTACCTCGATTTTTATCAAACCTTCTTTTTCTTTGGGATCTTCAACAATGCCAACGGCTGAATCCGGCATCGAAATAGCATTGAATTGCGATAAATATGCAGTGATTTTAACCGACAAGGGACTGGTGCCGGCTATTTCATTGTCGGTCATGAATTTTATGATCTCAGGACCAGGCTCCAGGCTGATTTTGTTCTGCTCTTTGCCGGCCTCAACATCGAGAAGTTGCTCAAATAATTTCTTCAGGCCGGGTCTGTTTGAATCAGGAAACACCAGGGTTCTTAGTGCGCATATTGTTTCCTGTGCTGCGCTCTCAGCCAGATTCATGGCGTTTTCCGAGTCCAGGTAAAAGCTGGCCAGATGCTGCTGGTTTCGAGTCATAAAAGCCGCCGTGATAAAGAAGATTGCAACGACAAGCATTACAACAAGAATTACCGGTAAGGCCATGGCTTTTTTGCGAAGGGGCAACAGCATACTTATCCTCTAGTTCAGACGATTGTCAAAACCATCAGTAGCTTCAATCATTCCCCTGACCGCTGCTTCTTGCCGGAGGACGCGCCGCTCGCATCCTGTCAATCAACTCTTTCTGCAAAGGAGATCCGTTGTTGTCGAACATCGCATGTTTGCGCCACTCATTTCCCTCGGGAGCTGCCAGCAACCAGTGCGCGAAAGACATATAGTAATCCGGTGCCGATGCCATGTGTTCATAACACCAGGTGACGTTATCAGCGAGCTTGTTCATATTGCCGCCAACATCTTCAGGTCGGGTTCCGCCCTCTCCGCCAATCATCGGCAGAAACAGGTCATGCTCACCGAGAATCGTCTGGTAGGTTTCAAACTGCCAATATTTTTCCCGTTGATTTTTATCGCTGGGTGGCGAGTCGGTGGTGTAGTTATGGATTACCACGACAGAGCGTGCGAGCAGATCTTTCTGGTTGAGGCTTACCAGTTTTTCAACCATCTGTCTGAAGTAATCTGAACCATTGCCGTAAGAACCATCAGTTTTGATGTAACCAAAAGCCGGACCACCGATTCCTGGTATTCCACCAGCCTTGACTACGGCCTGGGCGCGAGGAATAAAAGCGTCTGCCCAGCGCGATACTGAGTTCTCCGGAAGAACGTTTCCTTCCCATTCGCATGGTAAATTGGGTTCGTTGTAAATCTGGTAATAATGCACACCTCTTCTGACAAAATGCTCGACCAGGTTTCCAGTCTGCTCGATCTCTTCTCCCGAGGGAGTGTAGATTGTGCTGTAATACAGGCGCATAACCGGCATAATTCCCTTCGCAACCAGCTTGTCAACCAGATATTCATTAGCGTTTAAATCAGTTCCCGGGTTGAGAAACAGAACCCATTTAATATGTAACTCATCGATTATTTTCACAAAGCGGTCGACTTCTTCCCTGGACTGCGACACTGTGGGAAACCAGTGAACTCCCCAGCCATTATCATCGGCCGGGCGTACAAAGCCTGAAACCGGAGTGTTTTCGCCAAAACCATCAGAAGGTTGAGGACTGGAATCTGCTGGTGGGGTCACCGACTCAGACGGTTGGGTTCCATTAAGAATTGCCAGCGCCAGCTGATAGTCTTCACCACGTTCGGTTGTAATCTTAATCCATTCGCGCAATATCCATTCCGGGTCAGTTTTACCTGACCAGCTCTTGATATTGTCGCGAACATCCGGGCGGTGTTGAAAAAAGTCTTCAATTGTCCAGACCTTGGCATCCAGTTGGGCAGATGATGTTGCAAGGATTAAAATGATCAGCAACAACACAAATGTTAAATTCTTGTTCAACCGGGCGAGTAACAGCATAAGTGCCTCCCGTTAAGTTAAAACCCATGACCATATTTCAGATTAACATGAGAAGCTTAACTTTACGACAACACCTGAAAAATCGGATTATTGGTGCGGAAGGCTTGTCAGCTGGCGGTGTTGAGCAGGTAAGCAAGAAGAGCACCGTTTTTGTGTGCTTTGAGCATGGCTATTGCCGACCTGCTGTTTTTCTGCTGCGGCTTTAAAAGACTTATCAACGCATTGTTGCCGGAGAGATCTGGATCGAAGTGGTGATGAAATCTGGCGCTTCTTAGAATCCGGGGCTGAGCTGCCGCCCAGAATTTATTGGAGTCAGTATTGAGATTGTCAATACTGGTGATTCTGAATTCATGTGCTGCCAGACGATCAAGCAGAGGTTCGAGCGCTCTGACGGTCGAGGGATAAATGTCGTGCAACAGCAGGGCGCCGCCGTGTAACTTGCCGCTGGTCATACCGAGCTGACGCTCGGTGTTGTGCAATATGCTGGCTTCATTTTTCTGTAACCAGTCTTTGGGGTCAACTGTCCAGAGCATAATATTCATGCCTTCCTGCTGTGCGACTTTTATGACCTTGCGGTTCATGGCGCCGTAGGGAGGCCTTAGATACACTGGTTTTTGTCCGGTTATGCTTTCGATAAGGCGACTGGTGCGCGTAAGTTCTTCGCGCAACTTTTCGTCGCTAAGCTGGGCGAGATTTTTGTGGCCGTATGAGTGGTTGCCGATCAGATGGCCTTCGTCATGAATCTGTTTGACCAGCGCAGGATATTTTGCAGCCTGAAGTCCGAGTACAAAAAAAATTGCCTTTACATGGCGCCGGCGCAGAATTTCAAGTACTTTGGGGGTGGTTCGCGGGTGTGGACCATCATCGAAGGTGAGCACTATCTGACGGGTGTTGCTGAGCATTTTTACCAGCTGTGGTCGCCCATAATAATTGTCAAAGTTGCTTATAGTGTCGTTGACCAGCTCTTCTTCCGGGTTAAGCTGTTTTGCAAGGGCGTTGCGATCGGCTTCGTAATATTCGCTGACCGCTTCGGTGTCTTTGCTCATAAGGTTGCTGGCTGGCAGCTGCAACGCTGTGAACATAAAGAGCACGAGGCATGCATATTTGCAAATAGCGATAAGTTTAGTTCTCATGCCTCTGCTATCGACAAAATAAATACAAGTCATTATATACATGAAGTTAGTGATTCATGTTTTTCTTATATCTGGTATGATTGTGTGTTTTTGGATGATGGTTAAAATATGGCACAGGCTGATGCTAAGATGCTGCAAACATGAAAGAGATTAATAATAAGGTGCTGATCAACAAATCAGCTGTAGCGCTGCTGCTTCTATTGCTGCAGTTGGCAGCAACAACGCTGCCAGCCGCAACTCGAGTGTTTTTAAGCTCTCGCCTTGAATTTACGCCAGCTTTACTCGATATGTTAAGGCGCACACTGATGCAAAAACTTGAAGCTCATGGCACTATAATTTTGCAACCTGTTGACGATAACAGGATTATTGGCAAAGAAGCCTCTGGTAGTTTTATCTTACAGGAACATGGGATGGATAAATCATTAATACCGGAAAATTATGTGGAGGCCAATACCCATCTGGATCTTGTGTGGGTTCTAGCTGCCAATCTCAGGGTGCCCGATCTCCCGATAACAGGAACTCTTAGCGGAGAGCAGTTTGCAACATTATTGCAGGGTCTTAAGAAGCAGTCGCCTGATAGTTTTCCCTGGTTTGAATCGCTGAGTTCGAGGGTTACCCTGCGAAATTTTGACATACTCTTCGCAGAAGTGGCCAGTTCATCGATTCATGCAACCAATTCACCGACATTGACCTTCTGGCGCCGACGCGATTCTATCGCATTCCTTTACCGTGCCATCGAAGAACATTTCTTGAACCCTTTTTCGCTGGAGGCCGATCTGGGGCTTGCCATGGACGTTTTTGCTGCCGCTGACTCCATGTTTGTTTCACACTGGGTTCCCGCCGAATATATTGATGATGAGAGACTGTGCCGGCAGAATATGGGCAAGGTTCGTCTTTTGCCGTTTCCGGCCTTTGATAATAAAAGATATTTGCGGATAAGACTCTGTTTGTATGTTCCAGCTGCTGCTGGTTTTACCCCGGCAGACAACGATTGCCATTCTGCAGATGAGCGTTTTATCGATCTTGACTACCCTGCCGACATTGAATGGATTGAGAAAAAGTCGAACGATAAGTATGATGCGCTGATAATGGGTGATTTATAATGTATATATCCTTGCGCATCAAAGTAATTTCACTGTTGTTTATTTTGATCAGCAGTCTCGCGCTGATTATCAATGAAAGCTCGACCAGACTGATCCAGGAAAAGACTCGTGAGATATTTCAACAGCGTATCGAATTGTTGCTTGCCTCGATAAAATCATATTGGGACTCAGAAAAGAATCTGCTGCTCAACAACGCAATTCTTTACTCCGAGTCTGAAAAGATCATCAACTATTCAACCTATGGTCTCAATAACATGTTGCAGCATGAGGTGGAGCGCCTGATCTCGAAAACCGGTTTTTACGACCTTGAGATGACTCTGGTCAGCGGCCAGATAGTGTCGAGCAATCAATATGCAAGTCGGCGGGGGCCACCAATCAACCGTCACGATACCCTGCAAAATCTATCGTGGGTAACGCTGCAGGAAGTTGATGGTGCGTTGTTTGTGAGATCAGAGGTGCCTGTTCATAAACTTGGCGAATTTATTGGCCGTCTGGCGTTGCGGCGCAAAATTGATGATACTCGCCTCAAACGCATGGCGCGTAATCTGCAGGCTGAAGTTTCAATGGCGGTTAAGGAGAAGCTGCTCGCTTCTTCTCTGCCTGGGAGCAGTCGCCAGGAGCTCGCACTTGAGCACTTTCGCAATAATGACCGCAAGGAAGACATTTTTACCCTGAAATTAGGTATGACAGTTTTTTCTATTGGCCGTGTGATTATCGAAAAAACCGTTGAAAATGATCCGGTACTGATCTATCTGGCGGTGTCGCAGGAAAAAATGCTGTCTTTGGTTGAAGAGGCGCAATGGCAGAATTTCAGTGTAACTGCCTGGATTTTGATTGCGACTCTGTTGTTGTCGATAATTTTTTCAGAGAAAGTTCTTATTTCACGAATCAGGCAGATTCGTGATGGCGCCAATATTATTGCTGAAGGTGATTTAAGTTTTCAGATTTCGTCGGTCAGCAGTGATGAGCTTGGCAATCTGGCACGTTCATTCAATCGCATGGCCAGCAACCTTAAGCAGAATCAGGACCGTCTGCAGCACTATATAGAGCGCATAGAAAAGCTTGCCAACTACATTCAGAACATACTTGGCAGTCTGCGTACCTGTGTTATCACCTGGAATTTGCGGGGTCATATCGAAACCGCCAATAATGCGGCCACACAGGAACTTAGTGAGTTTTACCCCGAGCTTGAGGGCCTGTCGTTACGCAGCTTTGTTAAAAAGCTAAAGCCGCAATCGCGGCTCGATATGCTGGCTGCTTTGCGACGTGTTGGCGACCCGGAATACGATCGCCAGTTCGACATTGAGTTCGAACAGGGTGAATATGCCGGCACAAAGGTTTTGCAGGGTAGCTTTTCGACTTTGCTCGGTAATGACAAAAAGCCATACGGTATTATTTTGACTCTTACCAACATCACTCAGCGCAAAATCATTGAGCAGCAGCTTTATCATGCTGATAAGCTCAGTTCGATCGGGCAACTCGCTGCCAGCGTCGCGCATGAAATCAAGAATCCGCTCGCATCGATCAAGACTCTTGGTCAGCTTCTGCAGGAAGAAACCGAAATTGACGACAGCCGCCGCGAGTATATCGACGTTATCGTCAGCGAGGTAAACCGCTTGAATGGAGTGGTTGAGCAGCTGCTTAAGTATGCCAGGCCTGAAGGATCAAGCTTTTGCGAAATAGCATTTGCAGAGGTGATCAAGCCAGTGCTGGCGTTGGTTCGCCATGAATCAGACCGGCATCAAGTTGCGCTTGAGTCTGATTATCAGGATGAACTCAAGGTATTTGTTGACCCGGAAAAGATCAAACAGGTATTCTTGAACCTTATCGTTAATGCTATTCAGTCCATGGAAAAGGGCGGCAAAGTATTTATCCGGGCGTTCAAAGAAGAGGACAGTCTCTGGACTGTTTTCGAAGTCGAAGATAACGGTTGTGGAATGCCAGAAGAGACAACCGGCAGAATTTTTGAGCCTTTTTTCACCACGCGCCAGCGTGGCACCGGGCTGGGTCTGGCAATAGTTAAAAAGATAGTAGATCTGCACGGAGGAAAAATTGAAGTCACTAGTGCAGCTGGCAGAGGTACGAAATTCAAGTTTTACTTGCCGGGCCGGCAGGAAGGATGATGCATAGATGCTGTTCAAATCACATAACATTCTGATAGTTGATGACGAAAAATCCATTCTGTTCAGTCTTAAAGCTGCTCTGAGCAAAGAAGGTTATCAGGTCAAGTCGGCTGAGAACCCGAGTGAAGCACTCAAGTTTTTTGAACCTGGCGCTTTTCAGGTAATTATTTCTGACTACAATATGCCAGGTATGAGTGGTATGGAATTTTTGAAGCAGGTAAAGCAGATTGACCCCGAAGCTGTCTTTATTCTGATGACGGCTTATGGCTCTGAAAAGCTTGCGATTGAAGCAATGAAGCAGGGAGCATACGATTACTTTTCCAAGCCTTTTGACATTGATGAGATGAGAGTTATTGTTGCCAAGGCATGCGAACGTTTCAGCCTGGCTTATGAAAAGAAGAGTCTCGAAGAACGTTTTCTGGTTGAGCCGGCGGCTGATCGTATTATCGGCGAATCTCAGCCAACCAGCCTGGTCAAGGAAAAGATTGAACAGGTCGCCAAAAGTGATATTACTGTATTGATTCAGGGCGAATCAGGCACTGGCAAGGAACTGGTCGCCGAAGCGATTCAGCGCAAGAGCAACCGCGCCAGCGGGCCTTTTGTAACCCTTAACTGTGCAGCATTGCCGGAAAATCTTATTGAGAGCGAGCTGTTTGGCTACGAAAAAGGTGCGTTTACTGGCGCTGGCGCCCGGAAACGCGGTAAATTTGAAATCGCTCATGGTGGCACAATTTTTCTCGATGAAATTGGTGATATGGCTTTAAATACCCAGGCCAAGGTGCTTAGAGTATTGCAGGAACGCGAAGTTGAGCGCCTTGGCGGAGTAAAACCGATCAAGGTCGATGTGCGCATAATTGCCGCTACCCACAAGGATCTCAAAGAACTCATCGAAAGACGGGAATTTAGAGAAGACCTGTTTTACCGTATTAACGTGGTTAACATACAGCTGGCACCGCTGCGTGAGCGAATCGAAGATATTCCGCCGCTGGTTGAGCATTTTGTGAAAATTGCTGCTGGAAAGTCAAGTAGAGAGCTCAAAGGGGTTACGCCCAAGGCGATGACTGCGCTCAAGAACTTCAAGTGGCCGGGCAACGTAAGGCAGTTGCAGAACATTATTGAGGGGGCTTCAGTCTTTACCAGAACCAACATGATCGACATCGAAAATCTGCCGGAAGAAGTCAAGCTGGGCTTTGCGCCAGAGAGTTCGAGCGGCATGTTCGACTGGATCGCCGAGCAGATCGATCAGGGCAAAACTCTCGACGAAATGGTCGCGCAGATTGAGAAGGAAATGGTCAGTCGCACCTTGCGTCTCGCCGACGGCAACCAGTCAAAGGCAGCTCAGATGCTCGGGATTAAACGCGGTACTCTGCAATACAAAATAAAAACCTACGATCTCGCCTGAAAACAGGAAAGTCTCGCACAAAGCCACAGAGGCACAAAGATGAATGAGAACGAAATCAGTAAGATTGTAGTTGATTGTGCTCTGCGCATACACAAAGAGCTTGGTCCAGGATTGCTTGAGAGCGTATACGAGGTGCTGCTTGCGCATGAGCTTGAGTCATGCGGGCTAAATGTTGTCCGTCAGGTTCCTGTTAAGATCTCTTACAAAGGCATTGTTTTTGACGAAGGTTTCAGGATTGACATGCTGGTTGAAGATAAGGTTATTCTTGAACTAAAATCTGTCGAGTCTGCCTCAAAAGCTCATAAAAAGCAGGTTTTAACTTATCTCAAACTCGCCGGTCTGAAGTTGGGTTTGTTGATTAATTTTGGAGAAGCTCTGATGAAGGACGGTATTACCAGACTTATCAACGGCCAACTTTAAGGTCTTCTCCGTGTCTTTGTGGCTCCGTGCGAGGAATATTGGTTACTGGCCGATGGTGGAGCTGGCGATCTGTTCGGCTGAATAGTAGATAACCCAGGTTTTAAAGGCTCCGGCCGAGGGTGTGGCGTCGATGGTTACTTCGAGATCGCCCCAATTACCCTGACTGTATTCGATAATGCTGCAGCCATAGCCCTTTACCGGTATAGACCGGCTGGTAGCCGGAGTTTCGCTCATGAGTGTGCCGCGCAGTCCTTCTATGCCAGAAATTTTGCCGCGCAGGTTGATGCCGGGAAACTGGTGCCTGGTTTTGTCGTAATTGGGAAAGCCGTCGATAAGCCCAAGATCGTCGCAGTAAAGGGCTTTGCAGAAATTATGAAAGAAATCTCTGATGCCTATGTCGTTATAAATGGTTCGAACAATAAAGTTGTCGACATCCTGAAGGCCAGAAGGACCGTTGCGTCTTTGTTCGAGCAGTCGAATAGCGTTGTAGCCGCCGCAGTGATCGAAAAGATACTGAGTGAACAGATACTGCATGCCATAATCGGCATTTGTGGGCTCATCTGGCCAGTGGTTGAGCGAAACAGTTTCTGGGTATTGCAGATACTGTGAAACATAGCTGACTACGCGCTGGTCACTCTGTTTGAAACCATAATCTACTACCTGCCGGGCGAAGAGACCAAGCCCGGCGCTTTGCCATGCGGTCGTTTCGGGATTTTTCTGGTTGTCATAGATCATTGAAGACAGGGTTTGGGCCAGAGAACCGTAGAAATTGCTGCGCCCCTGGGTATATGCGGTCGGATTGGCATAAATCATTTCGGTGCCCGCTGAATTAGGCAATGTCGGATCCTTGTCGCGTGGATCATAGTAACATACCAGCATTTCGCCTTGCGCGGTTCTGATTGCATCAAGTGTTGGTGAAATGAGTATGGCAATGCGCGGCTGACCGTCAACATTGCCTTCAGGGTGTTGACGTGAGCTTTCCAGGCCGTCCCAGCACGCGGTTGCCAGATTGGCGTAAAGTCTGTCAAATTCTTCTGCAATGGCTGTTGCATCTGTGTCGGCAAAGCCGGTTGTGGTGATGTCTACATAGACAAGAGTGCTTGTGCCTGTGGCTTTGAGAGTAGCAGTTGCGATCTGGTCATTGTTATAATCCCATGGATCGGCGCTGGCAAAGTTGCGAAGATAGATCAATATGGTCTCTGAAGCTGGCTCAATTAAAGCCGTCCGCAAATTTGCAGCTGCTCTGATATTTGGACCAACTTTAACAGAATTGCTTATTTTTAATGGCTGGCGCGCCAGACTGGTTGAGGCTCTGATGTTGCCGGGCAGAACAGGTATCAGATCAAAATTTCCGCCAAGATAACCGGTAAAACTATAGTAAAATGTGCCGTCAAGATCCTGTATACCATCTCCGGAGAGAACATTTAAGAAAGCTATGCGGTCGGTAGGTGCCAGTGATTTAATACGCAGTGTGCCGCCGCTGGAAACTGTCGGGAGACTGAAATCATAGATGCCATAAGCTGACAGTGTAACGTTGGTTGTATTGTATGCGGTAAAGTTCAGAGCGTTGCTGGTGGCAGAGTTAACCTTTACCTTGACTGCGATGGTCGCACCAGGTGCCAGAATGGTATTGTCAGGCACCTTAATGATAATCTTGTTGTCGGTAAAAGTGTCGTTGCTGGTAATTGAAATTTCGTAGGTGCCAAACAGAACTTTAACATTGGCTCTATTGTCGCCAAAATTGTAGCCATACAGAGTCAGAGGCACACCGGGAATTGCCCGCTTCGGTGAAATGTGCACGAGGATTGGCTTTATCGTCACGATCTGGCTCGATATGCCATCAAGCTGATATTCGTTACTTTCGATGCGTATTGACAGCAGACCAGTTTTAGCGTTAACCGGTAGCTGCACTTGCAGTGTTTTTTCGTCAATTACTGCTGTTACCATACAGTCGATGTCTTTCAGTTTAACTCGATTAAAACGGTCGATAGGATTAAAATTGCGCCCGGATACGGTTATCAGCTGGCCGCCTTGAGCAATTGATGGTTCTGCGTTCAAAATGACCGGTTTGCCGACAAACTGGAGTGGCTGTGTTTCTTTAGAAGTTTCACCGTTGATGATGACGCGAACCGGGCCAGTTTCGACTTCGGCGGGAGCCTGCACGACTATGCGGTCGTCGCGTTGTGAGTTCCAGTCAATTATAGCTGCATCTTTGCCGTTAAAGGTTACCTGTCCCTTATCGCTGCCACAACCCCGGCAATAAACCGTTATCAGTTCGCCATCAGTGCCAAAGGAAGGGACGAGCGCCATTACCGAAAAATCAGGGGAATGTTCGGCCGTTTGTGCCGCGAGGTTGAAGTTTACGCTCTCGGTGATGCGACCGCTCAGCACTCTTACGTCATCTTTAACACCAAGCGCATAGCCGCTGGCGCGTGCAATAACGCGGTAGTCGCCTGCCGGAACCGGCCCAAGCAGGTATTGTCCGGTTTCGTCAGCTACGGCCTGTTTCTCGAAAGTTTCTATTACTGCGCCTTTTAATGGGTTGCCATTGGCGTATGCCAGTATGGTTCCCTGGATCTGGCCAGCTTCAAGATCGTCATAAGTCTGACTTGGCCCGTCGCTGAGTGTGTTGCTTTTTGAGATACCCCCGCAGCCGGTGATAAACAGAACGGTGAGTATTGAAATTGCCATGATAAACAGTTTTATTGATCGAATGGATTGCTTATAGAAAAACATCGGTCTCAGGGCTAACGGGATTTCGCACAAAGGGCACAAAGACGCAGAGAATAGGAAGTTTGAGATCTCTCCCTTCGGTCGAGATGACACCCTTCGTGGCTTTGTGGCTTCGTGCGAGTATGATTCCTCAGGCTTTTCTTTTGCAGTCCTCAATGATTTGTCGTTGTAGGCGCAAAGAGACAATTTTGAATTTGTCAGACAGTCCGGACGTGCAGACTTGTTGTGCATAATATTTATTTTTTTCTTCTTTTTGTAGTATCGATCGCAGAAAGATTGGCAATAGTCATGAAGAATTCTGCCAAAAGCTTTTTTACGTGTCAAGTTTATCAACTAATTTGCCGAAAAGAAAGGTGAGAAATACTGTAAGACCGTGCCCGGTTTGCAGAAAATAACAGGAGACAAATATGAGGCAGACAAATGCTGGTGTCCTACAATGTAACGCTTTGATTTTCAGGATCATGCTCTGCATGGTTCTGATACTGTTTGGCAATGCAGTCGAGTTGTTTGCCGACATTACTGCGGTTACTTTGCAGGTGGAAGCACCAGCTGTGTCACCCGCAAAAATAAATGGTTCAGCCATTGTGAAGTTGACAGCAAACTGGACCGGCGATACTCCGCCTTTTTCGGCAACTTTTAAAGCCGGCGGAAGCACCCTTGGTACTGAATCTACCTCGGGTAATTCTGCGATACTTCAAGTTTCAGGAGCTGTACTCGGGCACGGCGACAGTAAAATCTTTGAAGTTGTAGTTTTGGAATCTTCTGTTCCTAACGCGGAATCACAAAAAGCAAACGGTAATAATGCAATAAGTGTAGATCTGGAAGCTCCTCAGATTGATGTTGAAGTAACCAATGGCACTAATTTTTCAAATACTGCGCCTAATAATGTGGTGCGCATCAGGGTCAGCAGTAATGAAGACATTCGCAAGCCGACAATTGCACCGATAAATGGAGTCAGTGCAGCGCAAGAGGGCACCGATACATTCGGCAAAGTATTCTATTTTAACCTGACCCTCACTGCAGCCTTTACTAATGGCAGCTATAATATATCGGCCACTGCAAAAGATACATCAGAGCCGCTCTCAGGAGCTAACACTGGTAGCGCTGCCGGTTCTTTCTCTGTTGGTACTACAGTTACCGGAAACACTGTTATCACTTCTACCACTCCTGCAAGTCCGACTAACGCCACAAGCATAACTATCAGCGGAACAGCCCCTAACGGAGCTGCCAGCATACAAATTCTTGATAATGACACCGCTGTGACATCCAGCAATATAACCACCACAAATTGGTCTATTGGTCTCAGTCCTGATGTCGGAAGTCATAGTTACGTTGCGGTAAGCAAAGACTCATTGAATCAGGAAATCTCAAGGTCTGCCGCTTTTCCTGTGATAATAGACCGCGCTGTTCCAGAAAAACCTGCAGTTGTTCCGGCTTCTGTGCCAGCTACGACCAACCAGACCTCGGTGAATGTTTCAGTTGATTTCCCAAATATTGATACAGAGGTATCAAAGCCCCTCAGCATTCGGGTATTTAAAAATGGCGTAGCTGCCGGTTCTCCCCAGAGCGTCAGCGCCAGTCCGGCCAGCATAAATGTAGCTCTGGACGATGGTATGAACTCGATTACATTTCAGGCAACCGATGCCTCTGGCAACGTTTCGGTAATGTCTGATCCGATCAGTATTACCAAAAACAGCTCATCTACATCAGTAAACACAACAGTATCGTTCGAATCTCCATTTGTTATGCCATTGCCGGTAGCACAGTCATACATGGTTGGTGGCGGAGTATATAAGATGAAGGTTGTTTTTGACAAAGATATGGCTACCGGAACCAAACCACTTATTAATATCACCGCGGCCGGTGGTGCAGCAATTACCAGTTCAGGTGGCACCTGGAACACATCGAGAATTTTTATCGGTGATTTTGTAATACCTAAAAACGGTGGTGAATCTTACAACGGCGCTGCTACTCTGACTGTTTCCGGGGCAAAAGACGCCTTTGGCAATGATCTTGAAGTTTTTAGTCAGCCAGATACTGCTTTTTATATCGACTCAAGCTCGCCAAACTCTAGTTTTGATGTAGACACTGCCATTTATGTGTCTGAAACGGTTACTTCGGTAAGTTTGAAGGGGTTGGTAACTGATGTTGGTGGTTCCGGTATTGGTTATATCGACATGATTTATCAGAATTTTGCCGATGGCGCCATCGCCTCAAAATCTGTTCCAATCATGGCAGCATCACCATCTCCCTGGTCTTATAATTGGGATGTAACCGGTTTGGCCGCAGGCCGCTACAAGCTCTGGACAGCTGCCGCTGACCGGGCCAATCCGGCGCCTAATATGGAAGACTATGCTGCCAAGCCTTATCGCATCGTTATCGTCGATAAGAATGTGCCTGTTGTAACCCGCATTGCTCTTGATAATATGACTGTTGACATCAACGATATGGTGCCTCAGCCGGTGGTGACAGCCAGTGCGGTTACTCGTCTTACCGCTCTCATTTCTGATGACGGAGATACTGGTATTGCTTTTGGCAGCGCTGATTTTGTATTTACTCTCAAGCATGACGCTACTAACACTCCAATTAATGGTAACTATTCGAACAATGCCAGTGACACTGTCTACTTTGATTTTCCCGTGCTGACCGTAAGCGGCACTTATACTGTGACCGTGATTCCGGTTGATAATGGTGGAAACAAAGGCGATACAGCTACCCGCTCATTTACGTTCGACAATGTAGCGCCTAAGAATGTAAGTTTTAATCCTGCTAGTCAGCGCATCGCCAATAATACACATGTTGCACTTTCACAGAATGAAGTGTGGGCTGCCATCAATGATGCCCGGCCTGATTACACGAACTCAACCATAGAAGTTCGTTATAATGGCGGTATTGCTGGTAGTCAAAAAGTAAATGCTTCAACTACAGCTTTAGTATGGGACCTCTATAGCGGTGATGGTGGATTGGCCAACGATCAGAGTCACGATGGTCGTTACGATATCACAGTTGTTCCCAGAAGTACTACAGGCAATATTGGCAATGCAGTTAGTTCATTCTTTAGTTACGACAGCGTTCCGCCGGTTGTTACTCAGACAGTGCCTTCTATAGTTATTAACAGCGATACTCCGGTTTGGTTTGGTCTTGGCCAGAGCTCTTTGAGTATTACAGTTTCGGATTCGCCAAAAGATGCCATACAATATGGCCCAAATATGCCAACACAGCTGAACGGATTCTCTTTCTCCAATTTACAGGCTCCTGGCGATGCCAGCTGGTATAATGGCACTGGTTCTGGTGTAAATATCACTAACAGCTCGTTTACCTGGACAATGGGCACTGAGGTTTCGAATACTCTAAGCGTCACCGGAATGCTGATGAGTCGACCCCGGCCAAGCCTGCCAGCAGATACTAGTCAGGGTGTAGCAGATGTTGTCATGAGAGTTAATCTGCTGGATCGGGTTAACGACGGTAATATTATACCCAACAGCATGGTGGCCACCTATGTTTACAAATTCGACTACCTTGCTCCGCAGATCACCATCTCTAAACCGACCACCACTGACAATACATTCTGCAAAAATGTTTTGACCGTAGAAGGAACGGTTCGTGATCAAGGCAATTCTGGCGAAGTAATGGTTAAGAGCATAGAATACTCAATAGATAATGGTACGACCTGGACGTCTATGCCTAATGTTGATTTGCCAAACAAGAATGCCAGCTTCAGTTGTAATATTGATATTACCGGCAAAGAAGATGGTAATTATGTTGTCAGCTTAAGAGCAACTGACCTTGGTGACAATACTTCGTCAGAAACATCGGTCAGCTATACAATAGACCGTACGCCTGGGCCTGGACCGTCATTGATCGTGCCATTACCCAGCATTATAACCAATAAACGTGGTCAGTTGTTTAAATGGGCGCTTCAGGCCACTAGTGATCGTTATCTGTTGCAGATCTCTGATGATGGATCTTTCAATAATATTCTCAACAGCCAGACCAATGACGGTTACCCCGGCCTGGTTGGTCAGGTTTTGATGATGACTGAAGGTGCTTTCTCGGTTCCCAAGGATGGCACTTACTACTGGCATGTTGCTTCGCTTGAGAACTGTACTGATGGTTACCTCCTTAGTGCGTTCTCAGAGACCAGGAGCTTCACTGTTGACACGGTTAAACCCATGGCTCTAGATGTTCAACCATCACCCAGTCAGGGTAACAAGGTCACCACCGGTATGGTTACTTTTACTATAAGGTTTAGCGAACTTGTTGATACTACCATCTCACCGCTGGTTAAACTTACTACAGCTGGTGGCCAGATGATGGTTATCGAGAAAGTCAGCTATCTGGAAGATACCTGGATAGGCACTACTGTTATCCCGAAAAACAGCAGTGCACTATATGATGGCACAGCGATCATTACTATTGAAAACGGAACTGACTATGCAGGCAATTTAATGGCAGTTGATAGCACCAAAAGTGTGATAATCAACACTGGTCCAGCATTTACCACACGTTTATTCTCTAATCCGGCTAATGAATACGAACTCATGATTGTTACCAAGGCTTCTGAAGCTTTGCAGGGTCCCCCAATCTGTTCTGTGCAGCAGAGTTCAACCAGAACTCCGGTAACTATGAACTTCCTGAAAGAGCGTTTCTATGCCGGTTCCTACAAAATCGACCTGTTGAGCCCGGGCAAGGCCTATATCGATCTGTCAGGTACAGACCTGTATGGCATGGTTGGCAATGGCTCAGTTGAGTTTACGGTAGCCGACCTCTCGTCATCACAAAGGCTTGATGTTACCTCGATCTCTGGTCTGGCGAGCCTTAAGGGTGCCGAAGGATCAGGACTCAGCGAAGCAGCGATCTATATGCTCGATCGCGACAGTCTTGAGTCTCCATTCGTAGCCAGCAGTGTCAGGGCCAGTGTGGCGTCGGTCATGCCGACTGTGGTAGCTCAAAACGGTTCTGAACTGATTCCGGTAATGGCTCTTGAAGAAATCGGTCCGATCAGCCTGCGTCTTAAAAAGCGTCTGCTCTATACTGCAAAGCTTGGCACCGAAAAGATTAGTCTACCTTCAGAAAAGGTTCATCTCTATCGACTTGGTTCTGATGGTAAATGGGTGTTCCAGGGTGGCGAAGTGAAGGACGGCGAAGTATCTGCACAGATCAGCGGTCTGGGGCGTATGGCTCTGATGGCTGATATGACAGCTCCGACGCTGCGGGAGCAAAGCCCAGCCGCGATGCAGGATCTCGAAGACTCCTTCCCGGAAATTAAGGGTTTGCTGGCTGATTCAGGCTCAGGCCTGAGACGTGATACCTTCAGAATGTTTATCAACGGTTTGATGGTGCCTGGTGTGGCTCTCGATGCTGCCGGCAACTTCAGCTACAAAGTGAAGCAGGCTTTGCCGAAGGGCAAGCATGAGGTCAGTTTCGAAGTCGATGATCTGGCCGGCAATAATCTGCGTCAGTCGTTCTGGGTAACAGCCCCGGGAACATTTGCTCTCGATGAATTCATGCCCTATCCAAACCCGGCTACCGGCAATGCGATGTATTTTAACTACAACTTCAACCAGACTGCCGACACCGTGCGGTTACGCATCTACGATACGGCTGGCCACAAGGTGGCTGATTTCGAGACCTCTGACTTTGTCAGCACGACTAAAGGCCGTATCAGATGGGATATGCGTAACGACAGTGGCAAGGCAGTTGCAAACGGTGTCTACTTCTATCAGCTGAACATCAGCAAGGGTGGGCAGACATTCAAGAAACGCGGCAAAATCGCGGTAATGCGCTAGTAATGGAAAGGGGAGCAATTATGAAAAAGCATCTGGGTGTAATTCTGCTGGCGCTGTCTCTGACTCTTGGTCTTACCGGCTGCTCCGGCGGCGTAAACGGCGAAGGCGATAGTCAGTACTCTTACGATATTGGCACTCCGATCGTTCGCGGTAATACCTATAACGACCAGGGCTGGTCCTATATCGAAAAGGGTCAGTTCGACAGCTCAATAGCTCAATTCAACAAGGTTCTCAACGATAATCCGACTGCTGACGAAAAGGCTGAGGCCAACAATGGTATTGGTTGGGCAAAGGCTCATCTTGGTCAGCTTAAAGATGGTATGCCCTGGTTTGAGAAAGCCAAAGACATATCAGACGATGCTAAAATCGGTCTGGCTGGAGCCTACATTCAGCTTGCCTCGCGCTCTGACATGGAAATGGTCATCGACCTGATCTTTAAGCAGCTGGGCAAAGAAAACCCGCATTTCGAATATGTCTCCAGGCGCAGCACCGGAGTTTCTGATGCCGAAGCGCACGTGATGCTGTCTTACGCTTACGCTGCCACTGGTGCTGACGAACTGGCACGAGAACAGCTTGATTACGCCAAAGAACTCAGCCCGGTTTGGACTGGCACAACGCTTGACCAGGTTGGCAAGGTTGTCGAGTTTCTGCTGCAGTAAACAATTGCCCGGAAGTCGGACCGTCAAGGCTCGACGCCGGGCTATTCTGACCGACGGCTTCGGTATAAGCTATCAGACGTGGATTTCCCGGAGGCATTATGACAAGGAAAGCGGGCGAAAACAGAAAAAGCCCTCAGATAATCAATTCGGCAAGACTTTTCGCCATTTTTGTGGCGATTTTGGTGCTTTTCGGAGCTACCGGTTGTTTAAACACTTCAGCTCCGGTTAAGGGCAATGTAACCGGAAAGGTATTCGACAGTAATGGTAAAGCTCTCTTTGAAGCCAAGGTAGAGATTTATGGTGGAAATCATGCCGCTTCAACCGATGAGCTTGGTCGATATTCGCTTATAGGTATAGATCCTGGCGAGAAAAAGCTGGTTGCAACCTATGAAGAACAGTCTGTAGTAAAGATTGTCACTGTGCCTCGCGGAGATACTCTGGAAAATGTCGACATCACTTTTTCAGTTGTAGATGGTCTGCCACCTGTTATTACTGATGTAGTTGTCCAGAATCTGACCGAAAACACTGCCGATATTGTCTGGAAAACCAATGAACCGGGCGATTCCTATGTTGATTATGCGCTTGGGCCAGTTGGCCTGAGCCCCTATACTAATACTGCCTCTGATACTTCCATGGTCAGTGACCACAAAATTGTGTTAAGTGGGCTTTTGCCGGGAAGAACCTATCATTTCAGAGTCAGGTCTTTTGACTTCGAGAGAAACGAGGGTGTGTCGTCAGAATATCAGTTCGCCACTCCGAGTGGTGCAGCGCCTGTTATACCCCAGAATTTTGTGATAAGCTCACCAAATGTCATGGAAAAGCTGACCTTAACCTGGACAGCCAATACAGAAAGCGATCTGGCCGGTTACAATCTCTATCGTTCCGAAGCAGTTGCCGGGCCTTTTGCACGTGTAAACGCTGATCCGATTTCTTCAGGCGCAGATGCCTCAGGCACTTTCAGCTATGTGGATGAAGGGCTTAAAATTGCCGTCAAGTATTACTATCAGCTTAAAGCTGTCGATGTGGCAGGCAATGAGAGTGCTTCGACTCAGACTCTTCAGATGTTAACGCCTGGCATACTATCTGAAAACAGGACCTGGACACTGGCAGAAAGCCCGTATATTGTAAAGGGTGATGTCCGCGTGCGTGGTGGTGCGGTATTGACTATTGAACCAGGTGTTGAAGTTAAATTTACCCAGATTGATTCAATGCCTGATCCGCAGGGTGCCAGTATGACTGATCTGATCATTCAGGGCGGTCTCATGGCTGTTGGCTCAGAGAACAAGCGTATAGTGTTTACTTCCGCCGAGTCTTTTCCCAAGCGTGCCAACTGGGGAGGCATAGCCTTTCTTGGCACTAATCAGGCCGAGAATATGTTGCGCTATTCTACCGTCATGTTTGCTGACGAAGGCGTGAAGAGCGAAGGCTCGACTCCGTCGGTCGAAAACAGCGAATTTGGTCTGTGTGGTGTAGGGCTTAATATCGGGTTGTCGACCGCTTTAAATGTGCGCTATAACACGATCAGAGACTGCGACGTCGGCATGATTTCGTCTAACTCGAATATTCGAAACAATTTGTTCGTTGATAACCAGACCGGTATTGCGTTGCTTGGCGATGATTTTTTCGAGCAAAACACCGTTGACTGTCTGATTGGTGTGCAGGTTGATTTTGGTAACCCGACCATCACTAACAACATTATTTCTTATACCGGCTCGACTAAAGCTATTTACGGAATCAACCAGACACAGGCTCTGGCAACGCCAACCATGAGCTTTAACGACATTTACAATTACACCTATGCCTTTAATGGCACCAGTGCCACTGGCACCTCAAATATTGAGGTTGATCCGCTGTTTCTTGGTGGCGTGCCTTATGACTATCAGCTGCAGACCGTGGCGGCCGGCTATGCAAGTGATTCTCCTTGTTTGACGGCTGGCGAAAATGGCGTGCAGATGGGACGCTACGGGCCCTGACTGGTCATCATATAGATAAAATCGCCCCGGTGTCTTTCAGACTCCGGGGCGATTAATTTAAAGGCAACTTTTATCAGCAGGTGGTCAGTGGTTTGTCGTCACTGTCGCCACCTGGGCTGTCAGGGCGTTCAGGTTCTGGCTCGTCTTCGGGGCCGTCTTCGAAGAGTTCACCTTTTTCAAAGGCGCGTATCCACCAGTTTATAAGTTCGCCGTTGAGTTTGAGAAATTCTTTAAAACTCATGTGATGACCGTCTTCACAGTCCTGTTTGAATTGATCGGTAACAAACTGGGTTAATGGTTCGAGCACCGATGGATCAAGGAAAATACCGGCACCAACCAGAAACCTCACATCGCCCAGGCGTAACACACGGGTGAACAGCAGGCTATTTTCGGCAATGTCTTCTGAACCGACAGATTCGGTGACCTGAAATTCTTCGCCGAGAAAAACATCTTTAAGTTGCATCGAGACGCCGGGCACTGAGCTTTTGATCTGTAAAAGCGTCAGGTGAGTGTCTTTAAGGGCGTGGCATACCTGCATTTCCTGCAGACTCAGTTCGTCGGTGTAGGTGCGGACAAATTCGTCGATCAGGCCGTTGCCGTCTGCGTCACAATCGTCGAGCAGAAACCAGCTTAGAAAAAGAAATTCCTCAGTCGGGTCGAATTCGTATTCTTCGCCTTCCTGTAGGTTATAGAAGACTTCGAGTGACTCGCCGAGATCCTGAAGGTAATCTTCCTCAAGGCAGAAGGCCATAAGTTTGGCAAAAAGCTCACTGAAAAGGTTTTTAATCGTTTCGATCTGAGGTGACATATATGGCCCGACTCCTTTGTGGATCATAACAGTGTATCCCTTTTCAGCAGCAAAAGCAATACCCGTCAAAATTTCGACAAGATTATGAAAAGAAGGATTGATCATGTCGATAGTTCTGACGACGATATTATTTTAGGAGGACTTTTATGGAAATATATGTGCAGCCCTGGATGAAATTTGCGACATTTGAAGGGCGCGCTGGTAAGCGTGAATACTGGACTTTTGTCTTAATAAACTTTGCTGTTAATATTGTTCTTAGCATTATGGCCAAACAAATTGGTTTGATTGGCATACTGGGCGGACTCTTTGCTCTTGCTACACTGATACCAAGCATCACGGTCGGTGTCCGGCGCTTGCATGATACCGGAAAAAGTGGATGGTATCTGCTTCTTGGCTTCATTCCAGTGCTTGGTTGGCTGGCTATGCTGGTTTTCATGCTCCAGGAAAGCTCCGGTGCCAACGAATACGGTTCGGCACCAGACTGATTTAAGCATTTCTTAAAAGGCTGTCTTCATTGCAAAGCACAATGAAGACAGCCTTTTGTCGTCAACAAAGAACAAATCTGATCGAGAATTGCTGCTGCAAACCAGGTTTTTTGATTTTATTTCTTTTTCCGGTTTATAATAAAGACGCATGATTCAATCCGTCAGGAGAAAAAGCTTTGAAAATGTTCATTCGCAGGCTTTTGCCAGCTGTTCTTCCTTTTTCGATTTTTCTGGCCGGGGCATTAAATGCAGAAACTTCCGATCGTATTGCTGCTCAGGAAACCGAGATAATAAATCAATCACCTGAAGGTCCCCAGTTTCTCCCACCCGGCCGCAATTGCTGGGATTACAAAGATGCGGGCATTTCTGAACCTGAGAAAATTCCACTTTCGGAGTTTCCTGCCGATGTGGATTGTGAAGTTGATCTGGTAAATAATCGCATTGGTATCCGAAACACTCAGGCTATTAGTGCGTTTTCCGGTCCGACAGAAGGTCAGGCAGTAGTAAAGCTGGTTCTGGACCCAAAAACCACAGAGATGACAAGAGCCCGCATCGAGGTGCTTTACGGTGAAAAAATGACTGGCTGGACCTTGAACATCGGAGATTCGCCTTCCAATAACGGCTATTCTGGGGACAGCGGCCATCAGAGCCGTGACGGCGAAGTTCAGATACTTGAGGGCAATCTTGGTGTTTATGGGGATGACTTCATGGAAGCCGATCCCCAAACCGGCAAAGTGTTGGCTTCTGCTAAAGCACTGGCAGTGCCAGGCAGCACAGTGATTTTTGAAGTCAGTGATAATCGTTTGACCTGGCAGAATAACCTTGGGCTGGATGGGGCATTGAAGTCCCCATATATTTTTAGTCTCAACGGCCAGGAAGACAAAGAAGGAAAATCAAACTACGATATATACGTAGGAATCAACAGAGTTGTTAATGGCGGCCGATGCGGCAGCGGTGCCTGTCGGGTAAGAATTAAACTCCGCCCTGCCTCTTGAAAAAAATCGTAGTTCAAATCCAGACTTAGTTACATCCTTAGTGTGATGTCAGGTTAGTTCGTTTTTGCCTAGTAAGAAATCTGCTTAAATAGCGAGCTTTCGTGTTTTAGCTCCAATCAAAGCATAGGAAATTTGGAGATCATTCTTTTTCAGGGCAGAAAAAATACATTTATTTTTTGAAACATCATTTGGTGATTTTTCGTAACTCATTATAGAATGGGTTTGTACATGGAAATATTAATGCTTCAGTAGATGAGGCCAGATTTTAAGAAAAGCAAGCTATAGTGAGGCTAAGAAAGGATTCTTTTACCTTTTTTCAAAATCTATCATGTCGCCTTGAGCATTAAATATAGCCGCAAAAAAATGGAGGAGAGCTTATGAAATTCAGCTACAGGTTCTGGTTAACAATTGCAGTTGTTTTTGTTTGTGTGTCAGTATGGCCGGTTTTTGGACAGACTGATGAGGCAACAACCGAAGAAGAATCTGCTATTCCTGGCAGTACTGACATGACGCTGGGTGTTAAAGATGACAAGTATGTCATGCCCGAAGGATTCAGAGGCAAGGAATCTGGAGATGGCGACCTCCAATGGCTTGAAGACGTTGGTTATCTTATGCAGGAGAACTCTAATCTGTATAATGTGGATGCCGCTGCTATTGCGGAAAGTGCTAAGTTCGAAAGTGAACCCAATATCAACTGGGAAGTAAAAAAAGAAGATGACTCTGGCAATTTGGTCACCCAAAGCTCAGAGAACACCAATGCGGCTACAAATAGCAGTAATATCACCGATCCCGGCTATTACCAGGTTCATAATGGTGGTGCCAGACTGGTTTCAACTGCTGGCGGCGCCGAAGAAGATGATGTGGGCGATTCTGGTGGCGAAGAAGATTCGACTGCAGGCAGTGAAGGCTCTGCAACTACAAGCACAAGCACAAGCACTGGCACCGGCACTGGTACTGACGGAGAAGACGACGGCGCCGGCGCTGCGGGCGAAGAAAAGACTGTGACTGCCCAACAGCGTATCGGTATCCAGGTTCACGACTGTACATCTCCCGATATCTGGGTAGCTTTCCAGGAAGGCGCCGGAAGTATTGATATGGCGGCAACAGAAGAAGTGCTGAAAGCACAGATGGCCAGCAAAATTCTGGAAAACTTTGGCCAACCGTTTTCTACCGATGTGAAAGATTATGAAGCCGCAAGCTATATCTTCCTCGAAGAAGGCCAGGAAGGCGAACGAAATCGTATCCCATGGGAAAAAACTGCCCGCCTTTCAATTGCTGGCACTCTTTTCAACGAACGTGGCTCACCCAAATTTGAAAGCGGCAAGTTGACTGCAAAAATCGACCAGGAGAGCTATAACAACCATGTAAACGTTGTTGGCGGCGAAGAAAAAAGCTTAAAGGGTGTTTATGTGCGTCGCAATGTTCCCTTTATTTTTGCTGCAGTATCTACTGACAACGGAAATAAGCGAGCCACTGCCGGTCAGGTGACTGCAAGAATCGAAAATGCTGATGGCGATGAAATTGCAAAAGTTGGTGCCAGCTATCTGTTTCGTGTTCCCAATTATCCTCGTGAAGAGTATCAGGAACAGCCAGACTACTATTTCAGCACAATCGCCACTGACAAAGACGGCAATTTGACAACAATCAGGATGCCTTTGTATGTTGTTAATACTCAGGCTGCTTTTGAAGGCGGCAAAAACCGATAATTGAGTTTCTGGAGATAAAATAAAAGCATGAAGATTAAGTGTTCGTTACTATTAATCGCAGTAATCGTTGTTTCGGCGGGTTCAGCCACATTGTTTGCTCAGGATGCCGCAAATACAGGATCTTCAAAAGGGACTCCCTGGCTTGAGGGTGTAACCATAGGGGAGCATCCGACGGAACTCAGTCCGGTCCTCCCGATGAAGATATATCTGGAGAATGGTGAGGCTATTCCAGCCACGTTGACCGAAGATGTTCCGATAACTTTGGTAGCCGACACTGCTATCTTTGACCCCGCTCCGCCTGTCGAATACAATGGTGTGGAAATTCCAAACCCTTTATGGGTGCGTAACGCTGCTGTTTCATGGTTTTTCATCGACTGGGAAACCAACAAAAACACCAGCGCATCATCAACTCAGCAGCTGGCCTTGAACCAGATGGTGGTAACACCAGTTAGACCGACCGGGAAGGGCGCAATAACCTGTCATATTGGTCGCAAGATGCGTTATGATCTTTCTGAGCCCGGCAAAACCAAAGGGACTTTTGCCAATTCGAGTGTGGGTCAGGATGTGCGAGTTCTTGATATCACGCCTCCGACCTGTGGTCTCGAAATCTCGGTTAAAGGCGGCCGTTCTGGCACTTTCTGGGTGGCGGAGAATCCGCCAAACAAATACCCGCTGCCAAAGCTTGCAGATGTTTACTTCAGCGGTGCACTGGTAAATGAATTGGCTGTAGACGAAATACTTGCCGTTCAGGGACTGCAGCTCGGACTTGGCATGGTTGTTACTCCGGAACGTGCTGCTATCAGTGTCCCTGCTGATGCTGTGTTGAATATAAAAGTAAATGGTGAAGACAACTACAAGCTTGACACCGGCAAGCTGAAATACGGTATCTGTAGTGGCGCCGGCGGTGAACCAACTCCGATCAGCGCGATCAACTCGGCTGAAATAAAGCTATCTGATTTGAAGATGCCTGATAACCCATATTTGTATGTTGACGCCACTGATCTGGCCGGCAATCGGCAGGTTCTTTTCGTGCCACTGAAAATTAAGTAGGATATGTCCTGATTTCGGTGTCATTCAGGTGCGGTCAGGGTTTTCAAAAGAAGACTTTCTTGCTGGAGCTGTTCCATAATACGGGACAGCTCCAGTGTTTTTAGTCACATTAGCTTCTGTCGAAGCCCGGCTTTACATAACGAACGTATCGATCTTGGCGATATCGTTTTTAAAAATGATTCACCCAGTAACAGCTGCAGGTAAAAAAAGCCGGGGCTCAAAATCTTGAGCCCCGGCGATTGTTTCTCGAAACAAATTCATAGTTCAGAATGAAAGTTCGCTGGATTTATATGGCAGCCCTTGGTAAATCTGCCATAAAGCGCCATTTTTTCTCCAAGTGATATCCTGGGTTATTGGGATATCTGCGAAAACAACACCAGGGGTCTCCAATTTTGATACATTGATGTACATATAGGTTTTAACAGTAATTTCTGTTGTACTGGCAACTTCATGGCTCAGTGGAACGAATTTATAACTGTTTACGTAGTATCTTTCCAAACGGCTTTTTGTGGTGTTGTAAAGTTCGGTTTTTTTGTTGAGGTTACCGTCTATGTCTTTAAAGTCATTAGCGACATAACTTGTAAAGTCATCTACTCTCTCCGCCGGGGTTGCAACATTGTTTTCTAAAGCAGCCTGAACACTTGCGTAAGAGTTGTAAATCTCCGGGTAATCTGCTTTGAGTAACTGGTCATCAGTCGGAGTAGCAACCGGGTTGCTGCTGCTTCCACCGCCACCGCCACAGCCGGTTAACATGGCGATTGAAAGAATCATTACGAGTGTCAGTTTCAAAATATTCATAGTTATCTCCTGTTTTGGCGTTGTCGCAAATGCTTGCTGACGCCAGTTATGAACAAATTTTATGCGGCAGAAGCACTCTGACGCGAATCAGATTATAGCACAAATAAATGCAACGCGCAGCTGTGACAAAATTCAGTCAAAAAGCAATCCCCCACATTTCTGTGGGGGATTGCTGCTAAACTTTGCTGTCGATTGCTCAGTTATTCTTGGGATCGTCGAACTTAATCTCACGCAGATCGCCGAGGCCGCTGAAGAGAGCTTCCCACTGGGATCCCTTGCGCAGTTTCATAAACTGCTCAAAAGTCAGTTCTTTGTCGCGCAACTTCTTAACCTCAAACCCTTTGTTGTCACTGAGTCGCTTTAACTTGACCACATAGGTTTCTTTGCGGGTCTTTTCTGAAATATCACCAACGCGTGGTGGTGTGTTTTTAATTATCCCGGCATCCGGCCATTTGGGTTCATCCTGACTGCCTTTGAGTTCGACCGGAGCAATATCAATCCAGCGATCTATGTTGAAGGTAATCTTTTCGTCATAAATTGGCTCTTTGCGATATTTCTGCTTCTTAACTCTGCGAGTGCGCTGCTCTTCTTTGTATTTGGGCACCATCTTGTATTTGACCTTAAAGCGCCCGTTGCCCAAGTCTGTCTTACCGTCTTCGACCTTCTCTTCGCCAATTTTTACGCGCTCGGTATAGCTTTCATCAACTTCTTCAAAACCGTCTGGAATCTGTTTGTAATCACGAATTTCGCGGCTGCTCGAAAGTCTTACAGCTGACTTGGGAACTTCGTTTTCCCAGGCCTGCTCTTCTACTGTTTTATATTCAGAGCGTTCGATGACCCTTGTCCATTGATTGTCGAGAATTTCAACCTTGTCTGCCGTTTCGCGGCAGCTTAAAAACGAGACAATCAAAAGCAGAAGCGCGATAATGCCGCAGCCAATTTTGAATCCGGTTGGCATTGGCTGGGCTGGCGCTTTTGGTTGAGCCGGGCCTTTCTGCTCAGGGGCGCCCCCCGCCGGTATTTCTTTTACTGCGCGCTTTTTGCCAGAATCTCTGGCAGACCCGCAGCCCGTGCATTTCGGTGATGAATTAGGGCTGGTGTTGCTGCAAAATGGGCAGATCCAGTCCGGGCCGTCCTTGGCTTTTTTGAGTTCTTCTTCGTCAGTTATTGCTGACGCATTATCGTCGCAGTGAAACTGAACATTCTCGCTGCGAACTGCTCCGCAAGCATTACATTTCTGTTCAGCACCACGATTTTTGGCGTTACAATTCGGGCAGATCCAGTATCCTTCTACTATTTCCTCAATTACTCGAATCTCGTCAGAATCACTGTCAAGTTTTTTTTTGTCTTCCACTACATACTCCTCGATATTTCAAATGCATTTATAGGCGCACAGGTTCAGCCATACAACCGCAAAGCACTTGATTTTTATTGGAATCCTCTAGCCCAAGTTATAGCACAAAATCTGCGAGTTTTCCTACTTTTTTTTGCAGCCATACCAGTTCCAAAAGGGATTCATGTAATCACAGCTGCATAAGACCATCTGTGAAATCTGCGGTTCGGTTCGTCTTTTCTTTACTTGTGTTTTGTGGCTTTGCGGCTCAGTGCGAGACTCTTTATTGCGGGGCGATTAGAACGAGTCCTGGGGCGGGGAAGGAGGGGGCAGCAACTTTTCCAGTTCCTGTGGCGGCGGTGGAGGAGGCTCAGGCTCAGGCGCCGGGCAACGCGGAAATTGCCGGATCTGCGCGCCTCTAAAAATCTGAATACGCGAGTTTCCGGTATCGAGAACATACAAATCGCCGTTTGGGCCAAAGCGTGCTTCATGTGGCCTGACAAAGCGCCCTTTTGCTGCCCCAAACCTGCCGATCACCTGAATGATTTTATAATTGCTGTCGAGTATCAGCACTTTGTGATTGCCGGTATCAGCTATTGCCAGTCTGCCATCGAGCGAAACATCGACGCCGTTCGGGTAGCGCAGGCGGTATTTTTCCCATTCTATCAGCTCGGCTTTCTTTTTGAGCGTGCTGTCAAAGACCATGATGCGGTGATTGCCGTTATCGGTGAGATAGATGTTACCATCAACACCGACCCAGACACGCGTCAGATCTTTAAACTGTCGGTAATCAAGCCCAGACATGTGATGCATGTGACCTAGCCGCTTTGCCGGTTTCAGATCGCGTCCGAATATCTGCAGGCGGTTTCCCTGCACGCGCTGCCGCTGCATGAAATCGAGACCCAGTCCCCTGATGTAATTGCTGCGAGGCTCGGTCACATAAATTTGGCCACTGCAGTCAACGTCGATGCCGAGCGGGTGATGGAAATAGCCGTCTTTCCAACCTTCCTGACCGAGAATCCAGCGCACTTCACCGTTGAGTGCAAGCGCCATCACGCGATGATTTCCAGTGTCAGCTATTAACAAGGTCGACGTGCCAATCCAGGCTATGCCGACCGGCAGGTTGAAATGATCCATCGGCACATTTTCTCCCGGTCTTATGCGGCTTTGTCCGTGTTGATAGGCGCGTCCCACCAGATAATCCGGGTTCCTGCCATATAAATAATCCTTTTCGCGGTAGGCATCGGGCGAGTCAACTGGCTGCGTGCGGTCATCCCACGGCCATAAGTCACCATAAACTCTTTCAAGGGTTAGAGGTGCCGAAGCAAAAGGCGTCGGGTCGACCGAAAAAAGTTGTATGCGGTTACTGTGAGTATCGCTGACCGCCAGATGCTTGCCATCCGGCGAAAAGGCCATGCCCTCGGGCCGGTTGAAGAGTCCCTTTTCGTGGCCCATGGTGGAATAAGCAGTCGACAGCTTGAAAAAAATGTCCGACTCAGCCAACGCCACCTGCTGAAACAAAATCAGCAGAATTGTCAGCAGTGTCAGTCGCCAGCCCGTCGAACCCGGCGCAATATATATTCGCAATCTGTTCATGTATTGCACAGAATATCAGAAAACCCGCCCTGCTGCCAGCAACTTTGCTGATTGCTTCCGGCTTCTTCTTGACCATACAGAGAAGGTCTGTTATTATCGGCGTCGAGGTATTGATCTCTATATTTTAAAATTCAGGATTATTGAATTCTTTAACCAAGGTGGTGCTGAATGATCGAATCCGTGGTGTTCAACAAAGAAAAAGGCAGACTGGAACTGCTCGATCAGACACGGCTGCCGGTTGAAACCTGCATTGTTAACTGTCAGACCGAACATGATACTGCAATGGCCATAGTTGGCATGCAGGTGCGCGGTGCGCCAGCCATTGGCGTTGCGGCAGCTTATGGCATAGTGCTCGGTTTGAATAATCCGCAAAACCACGAGAAAATTTTTGCCAGCGCCTTTGAGTCCATTTGTGACCTGCTGGCCGCAACCAGACCGACTGCGGTCAACCTGTTCTGGGCAATTGCCCGCATTAAAGAAGCGGTCGCCTGCGCCGGATCTTCTGACTTTGCCAGCGCCGCAGCAGTTGCACTGCACAAGGCCGACGAAATCAGAGCAGAAGATATCGAAATGTGCCGCACCATCGGTCGCTACGGCGCGAGTCTGCTCAAGGATGGCGACACCTGGCTCACCCACTGCAATGCTGGAGCGCTTGCGACTGCTGGCTACGGCACCGCACTGGGAGTGTTCAGAGCTGCCCAGGAACAGGGCAAGAAATTCAAGGTGTTTGTTGACGAAACCCGCCCCCTTCTGCAGGGTTCCCGCCTGACCGCCTGGGAGCTGATGCAGGAAAAGATCGACGCGACTCTGATCTGCGACAACATGGCAGGAAGCCTGATTCGCGACGACAGGGTTCAGGGGATAGTTGTTGGTGCCGACCGTATCACCGCGCATGGCTTCGTAGCCAACAAAATTGGCACCTACCCGCTGGCGGTGCTGGCCAAGTATAATGGCGTTCCGTTTTATGTTGCCGCGCCTGATTCTACCTTTGATATGAGCATCAAATATGGTGACGAAATCAAAATTGAAGAACGAGACCATGACGAAGTCAGATATATCGGCGGTCAGCAGATCGCACCCAAAGATATTCCGGTTTACAATCCGGCTTTCGATGTAACACCGCCTGAACTGATAACAGCGATAATCACTAACAAAGGCATTATCAGACCGATTTATCGTGATACCATACCAGAATTTATCAAACCTGATCAGTGCAGAGAAGCGAAATGAACATCCTGCGTGATTTTCAACTGACCGGTCATGATCTCTTCATCGGCGGCCTAAATAACTCGCATTCCGGAAATATGAGCATACGCTGCAACCGGATGATGGCGATAACCCGCAGTGGCTCAATGCTGCATCGACTTGAGTATTCAGACATTATCGACACTCTAATTGACGGCGAAGATTCGCAGTCAGAGCTGGCTTCGCGTGAGCGACCAGTTCATCGTGCTATCTATCTGCATACCGGTGCCGGCGCAGTCGTTCACGCACATCCACCCCATCTGATAGCGCTTTCCATGCACTGCCAGAGTTTTATGCCGATTGATGCAGAGGGCCGTTACTTTTTTGCCCGCGGCGTGCCGGTGATTGATGTAGTCAACGCGATTGCCTCGGACGAGGTCGCCGCGAAGGTCGTGCCGGTTCTGCGAGAATTTCCGATTGTGATTGTGCGCGGGCATGGCACTTTTGCTATTGGCAGCAGTCTCGAAGATGGTTTTCACTACACCAGCAGTCTGGAACACAGTGCCAGGATTGCTTTCATCAATAATCAACTTTCAAAAACTTCCACATAAGGACAACAGTGATGCTTTTCGAAAAACCAGAAAATGCCGTATCTGCAAAGCGCGAAGAAGAAATCCTGAAATACTGGGAACAGGAAAACATCTTCAAAAAGTCTATGACCAACCGCGCTGGCGCTAAAAAGTTTGTATTCTTCGAAGGTCCACCGACTGCAAATGGCACGCCACACCCAGGTCACGTCCTCACCAAGGCCATGAAAGATCTGATTCCTCGCTACAAAACCATGTGCGGCTATCATGTGGGGCGCAAAGCCGGTTGGGATACGCACGGACTTCCGGTCGAACTCGAAGTAGAAAAACAGCTGGGTATCGAAAACAAACTGGATATCGAAAAATACGGCATTGAAAATTTTATCAAGAAATGCCGTGAGAGCGTGTTCAAATATGAAACGCAGTGGCGCGAAATGGTTACTCGTGGCGGCTTCTGGGTCGACATGGAAGAACCATACGTAACCTGCTCCAACAATTACATTGAGTCGATCTGGTGGATGCTCGGACAGTTCTGGAAAGAAGACATGCTCTATGAAGGGCACAAGGTCGTTCCTTACTGCACACGCTGTGGCACTACGCTTTCTTCGCATGAAGTGGCGCAGGGTTATCGCGAAGTCGAAGATCCTTCGGTCTATGTGCGTTTTGCCATTAAAGACCAGGCCAATACAAGCTTTCTTGTGTGGACAACCACGCCCTGGACACTGATTTCGAATGTTGCCCTGGCTGTCGGCAAAGAGATTGACTATGTAAAGGTTAAGCTCAACGATGAATTTTTGATTCTCGCCAAAGCCCGTCTCGAAGTGCTCAAGGGTGAGGGTGAGGTAATTGAAACCTTTAAAGGCGAACAGCTGCTCAATGTAGAATATCATCAGCTGTTTACCTTTGTTAAACCTGACAAACGTGCGCATTACGTTATTGCCGGTGACTTTGTGACAACCGGAGACGGTTCCGGTATAGTTCACATTGCACCAGCGTTCGGCGAAGACGACTACCGCGTCGGCAAGGAAAATAATCTGCCGGTTATCCAGCCAGTTGGGCTTGACGGCAAGTTCAGAGACGAAGTAGAACCCTGGAAAGGGCAGTTTGTTAAGACCGCTGATCCGGCCATTATCAAAGATCTTAAAGAGAACGGCAAACTGTTTGCATCCGGCAGAATCAAACATACATACCCATTCTGCTGGCGCTGTGAAAGCCCGTTGCTTTACTACGCGCGCCACAGCTGGTTCATCAGAACTACCGCGTTCAAGGACGAGGTTTTGCGCAATAATGAGTTGATTAACTGGTTTCCTGCTCACATCAAAGAGGGCCGCTTTCTTAATTTCCTGGAGAATATGATTGACTGGGCTATTTCGCGGGATCGCTACTGGGGCACTCCGTTGCCAATATGGGTTTGCAAAGACTGCAAACATCATCATCTTGTTGACAGTATTGCTAATCTCAAGGAGCTTGGCCGCAATGTTCCTGACGATATTGAATTGCACAAACCATATGTGGACCAGCTCGAACTGAGTTGCCCGAAGTGTCAAGGCATGATGAAGCGTGTGCCAGAGGTCATCGACTGCTGGTTTGATTCAGGCGCCATGCATACTGCGCAGTGGCATTACCCGTTCGAAAACAAAGAAGTTTTTGAAGAGAATTTTCCGGCAGACTTCATTTGTGAAGCTGTTGACCAGACCCGTGGCTGGTTCTACAGCCTGCTGGTGACCAGTACCTTTCTGCACAAGGCGCCGCCCTATAAAAATGTTGTTGTGCTCGGCCTGATCTGCGATAAAAACGGCGTCAAGATGAGTAAATCCAAGGGCAACGTGCTCGACTGCATGTCGCTGTTTGATAAATACGGCGCTGACGCAGTTAGATGGTCGCTTTACAGCGGCACTGCGCCATGGAATACCCGCAGATTCTACGAAGAGGCTATTTCGGAAGCGCAAAAGCGCTATCTTGGAACTCTCCAGAATGTCTATAGTTTTTTCGTGCTTTATGCGAATATTGAAAATTTTGATCCAAAACAGGCCTCAGTGCCGATTTCTGAGCGCAGTGAAATCGACCGCTGGATCATCTCACGTTACAATCACACCGTCGAAGAAGTCAGAAAAGCTATGGACCGCTATGAGGTCGTTTGGGCCACCGGTTACATGGAAAAATTCGTTGATGATCTCTCGAACTGGTATGTTCGGCGCAGTCGCCGCCGCTTCTGGAGTAGTGAAAAAAGCGTCGATCAGCGCAGTGCCTTTATCACGCTCTATGAAGTGTTAACCGGTATGGCCAGATTGACAGCACCGTTCACACCCTTTATTTCCGAAGATATATACCGCAATCTGGTTGCTCGCGCAGATGAGCTAGCGCCAGAAAGCGTTCATCTGACTGACTTCCCGGTAGCTGATGTTGCTTTGATCGACGAGCAGCTTGAGCGCAGGATGGAATTTATCATGAAGGTAGTGCAGCTTGGCCGCGCTGCCCGCAACGAAGCCAATCTCAAGGTCAGACAGCCGCTCGCCGAAATGAAGGTGGTAGTTGCTGACGACTTTGAGCGAGACGCTCTCAAAGTCATGGAGCACCTGCTGCAGGAAGAGCTTAACATTAAAAATGTCTGCTCGATCAGCGATTCTACCAGCCTGGTTAAATACGTTGCCAAACCGAATTTCCGGACACTTGGTCAGGGACCGCTCAAGGGTATGATACCGCAGATCAAGGCTCATCTTGAGTCTGTAGATGGCAACAAAGTCAGGAAGCAACTCGAAAGCGGTGGCTATGAATTTACTCTCGACGGCAAGCCGGTAACTCTCAAACCAGAAGAGGTTGAGCTTCAGGCTCTTGCCAGTGAAGAATATTCGTTGCAGACCGAGGGCAAGCTCAGCATCGCACTTAAAAAAGTGCTGTCGCGCGAACTTATTCTTGAGGGGTTGGCTCGTGAGTTGGTCAATAAAATTCAGTTCATGCGCAAAGAACTAGGTTTTGATATAATTGACCGGATCAAGGTTGGCTATGAAGTACTCGATGCTGACCAGAAAAGCGAAATAGACGACACGATCAGTCAGTTTGGCAGCTATATAGCGCAGGAAACTCTGGCTAAAAGCATTGATAGTCAGAACAACGGTGAGAGCACTGAGTGGAACATAAATGGCATCAGGGTTAAACTGGTCGTTACAAAGGAGCTTTCGGCATGAAATTCAGGATCGACAAAAAGACACTGCATGACGCAGTAAACATTGTAAGTCGTGCAGTTGCCGCCAAAACTTCTCGACCGATTTTACTGAACCTGTTGATGACAGCCCATGATAACACTCTGCGCTTCGTCGGTACCGACCTTGAGATTATGATGATCTCGACACAGGCAGCTGAGATTGAAGAACAGGGGCATTTTACGATTCCTGCCAAGCTGATACAGGAGATTGTCGCAAGTATTCCGGATGAAGAAGACGGCCGAGTTCTTTTCGAACTCAATAACGAAGATACCAGAGAAGTCACAATCACCTCTGGAAGAAGCAGATTTTACCTGCAGGTACAACCTGCCGATGATTTTCCGCCGATTCCGGTTATAGATAACGAAGAATTTGTGTCTTTCAACATAAATTCAGCGATTCTCAAGCAGGGCCTCAAAGAAGCCGGAGTTGCCATGAACACCGAAGACGGCAACCCGGTACAGAAGAGCGTTTGCCTGGATTTTGCAGCAACCGGCATGCCGACGCTTGCTTCTACTGACAGTAAGCGTTTGGCGGTAACGACTTTGCATGGCGTCGAAGTTCCCGATGCACTTAAAAAGACTTTAATTGTGCCGTCAAGAGCAGTGCCTGAGTTGATCAAGCTGCTCGACGCTAATGACAGCATCAGAATCGGGCTTTATAAAGAACAGTTGGTGATGTGTTCTGAGCACTTTCAGCTTCTTACCAGGCTTGTTGATGGCAAGTTTCCCGACTATAACAGGGTTTTGCCGAAAGAGTCCAGTCGCAGTCTTAAAATCGACCGCAAAGATTTTACCCAGGCTCTCAAGGCGGTTGCGCCTATAGCACGTGCTAACAGTGATCTGGTTAACTTCGATGTCGGTCCCAATGAGACACGTATCTGGGCAAAAGCCGCTGAAAAAGGCACTGCAGAAATGTTCATCAACTCTGAATTGTCTGGTGAACCGATTAATATTTCCTTTAACATTAACTTTGTGCTCGACTTTGTAAACAATGTTACCGATGCCCAGGTCATTCTTGATATGACAACTCCGAATTACCCTGGGCTGCTCAAGACCGGTAACCCCGAATCTGAATTCAAATACGTAATAATGCCAATGTCTTACTGACAAGGGAGCAGGATAAAATGAGCCGACAAGATCTCGCCAGAATTCGCCGTGATATCGCCAGCGAAAAGTCAGATGTGCGCAAGACCGCGCTCGCCGAAATCAAAAACTGGGCGCCGGCAGAGGCGCTTCCCCTGCTGGCCGAAAACATCGACCGCAAGAACGATGACGTGTTGCTCGATATAAGCAAGACCATGCTTTCGTTCAAAGATGAAGCGCTGCCATACCTGGTTAAGGCGCTGACCTCAGACAACTGGGCAATGCGACGCGCTGCCTCGTTGATTCTTGGCAGGCTTGGCGCAAGTTCGCTCAAGAAGCTGATGGAGATGATTCCGCAGAACGAAGAGGATGTTGATTACTGGATGGTACAGACGCTCGGCAATATGGGCGGCGAAGCAGTTCAGTATCTGGTGAGGGTTTTCAAACATTCGAACCAGAAAATCCGTCTGGCTGCCGTCAGGGCGGCGCAGGGCGTTAAAGACCCGCGCATGGTTGTCGCGCTTTTGCATCTATTGGAAGAACAAAACTGGCCTATTCGTAAAGCTGCTTATGACAGTCTTGAGCGCATATACTCCATCAACCAGCAGGCTGTTGTTGAGGCGCTCGACAGCAGTTCAGAAGAAGCCAGATTCTGGATCATCAAGCTGTTGGCTCAACAGGCCAATCCTGAGTTAACCTCGAAATTTTCCAAAATCGTCGAGACTGGGCCGATGGAATCAAAACTCGAAGCAATAAAGGCCTTGAGTATGATCGAAAATGCCGAAGCACACCGAATTCTGGTCGGATACCTGGCAGATAAATCCTGGATTATCAGAAAAACTGCTGCCGACGCCATTTATTCTCAGGGGCTGGGTGCCTCGGAAGAGCTGATCTCGGCAATCAGCGGTTCGAACGTTGATGCCCGTTACTGGTCAGTTAAGCTGCTTGGCCAGTCAAAGGAACCACGCATCTTCGAAGAAATCCTCAAATGTCTGCATGATCCGCAGGCTGCGGTGCGTTCAGCCTCTTGTCAGGCTTTGGGCGCATTGGGCGACAAACGTGCTTTGGCTCCACTCATGACTCTGTTAAATGATGAGGCGGAAGAAGTCAGAACAGTTGCTATTCTTGCGCTCAGTCAGATTGGTGAACGCGACGAAAGTCCGGCGAAATCGGCTTTGCCTGCTCATGTTCGGCAGGAAAACATGATGGCCTGCGTTCATTGTGGCAAGATGGTAGGGCGCAACTTTACATTTTGCCCTTTCTGTATCGGTCATCTCAGGCACTCATGTCGTAATTGTGGCCGTGCCATTGACTCAAAATGGAAGGGTTGCCCGGACTGCGGAACACCTGTTTAACTTTTCCCAGATCTCAAAACAGAGTGGCCGCGCCTTGCAGCGCGACCACAAAAGGGGATTAGAGATTAGTTAGAGAAAAGTTCAGAGAGTGCATACAAAAACTATTGAATCAACTCGCCAGCTGGCGGGTTTTTTCTTTTTCCAGACTATTTGACTGTGGTATTCTAAAAAAGGTTCCAGAAAGTAAGGTAAAATGTATAAAAATAAAACAATTTTTTTGCTTTTGCTGATTCTGAGCACTTTTTTATTAATTGAAGCTGGCTTTGCCAACCCGATTAAACAGACTATAAAAATCGGTGTTCTCAATAAAGAGAGCCTCGGCGGCTGGGACTACGAATGGCAGGAAACCGTCGATTATCTCAACAGTCAGGTTAAAGACTATGAATTCAAGATGGTTATGCTGTCATGGCTGGAGCTCAAGCAGGCGGTCATCGAAAACAACGTCGATTTTGTCATAGCCGGCCCGGTTTTTAATGTCGAACTTGGCATGGAAGGGCAGCTTACAGTTATTGCAACACTGCGGCGTGAACACGAAAAGATCGATGCGTTCGATAATCTTTTGGGTTCGGTAATTTTCTGGCGGGCAGACAATACTGAAATCAAATCGCTGTGGGACATCAGAAACAAAACAGTCGCCGCCGGGCCGCCTTTGTCCATAGGAGGCTGGCTGGCTGCTGCACGTGAATTTGCTGAGAGAGGCATAGATCTTCGCAATGCTGCGCGAGAAGTTTTTCATTACACCGACTCTCTGAAAATAGTTGAAGAAGTGCTCAACAAGAAGGTTGATTTTGGCATCTGTCGCACTTCGAGTCTGGAAATGCTGGTCGCACAGGGAAAAATCAACCTTTCTGATCTGACCTGTAGTCGGGAACTTTATCTGCACACAGAACATCTGCCTTTTGTCTGTTCTACACGGCTCTACCCTGAGTGGTCTTTTGCGCGTGTCCAGCATACCCCAGCCAATCTGGTAGAAAAGGTCACGCTTGTTTTGTTGCGCATGTCGAATAATGACGAACCCAAAAAAATAACATGGGGCATTTCTGCCAATTATTCGCAGGTTCACCAACTCATGCAGACTCTCAATATGGAGCCTTTCAAAAGCGAAAACTCGCTGATTAATCTCCTGATAAATCGCATGCGGCGATGGCTGGTTGTCCTGATTATAACTATGCTGGGACTAGGTTCGATTATTTTTTATCTTCTCAGACTTAACCGCAAGTTGCGCAACGTAACTCAGGAGGTAGCCAGTCAGAAAAGCTTCTTAAAACACCTGATCGATTCTCTGCCTGACATGATTTTTGTGAAAGACATGCAGGGCTACTATCTCATGTGCAACCAGTCATTTGCCAGTAACTTCAATTGCGATGCTGATCTGATGACTGGCAAGACAGACTACGAGATTTTTGCCGACCATCCACCACCTCTTGAAGATACTTTTGCTATTTATGATAAGAATGTAACCCAGAAATTTATCAAAGAAATCGAGCTGGCAAATTCAGTTACCATTTTTGGCGAGATAATCAAGGTTCCATGCCCAATGCATGGCTCCAGAGAGCCTATAATGCTAGGTATAGTTAGAGATATCTCGGTCAGTCACCGCGCTCGCCAACTGCAGGAACATCGCGAAAGGCTGATATCCGGCATAGCCGAGGCTGCTCATCTCATTGTCGCCTCAGAATCATCGGTTGAAGAATCCATGCCAACTGCTCTTGACGCTATTGCTAAAGCAGTTGGCGCTGATCGCATCGGACTGATAAGACTAGTTGAAAATCTGGAGAGCACAGCAACTGACAGTAGAACATTTCGCTGTTTTTCATGTTACTGCCGGAAACAGCATCAGTGTCGCCCAGAAATTGCAAATCTGATCGAGTCCATTATCGGCGAAAATTACTCGCGCCTGGTGGCCGGGCACGGAGTTGGCCGCACTAACTCGGAATATTCTTCACCTATAAAAACAATCTTGAGTGAGCTTAAGATTAAATCGTTGCTGATAATTCCTTTATTTGTGCACAAAAATTTATGGGGCTGTCTTAGTGTACAAATGCTGGGCGGTAGTCACACCTGGCTTGACTTCGAGCTGTCAGCTCTTGAACTCGCTGCCGAAATTTTCGGTTCTATGCTTGAGCGCAGCAGCGATTTTGTTCAATTGGTAAACTACCGTGACCGTCTCAAACTTGCTCTCGATTCCGCCGGCCTTTACCTTTGGGAATACGACTTTGAAGCTGCTGAGAACAAAACTCCTGACGATCTTTATCTCAATCTCGGCTACCTGGGCCGTGAGCAGATTGAAGAACAACGTTTGCTCGGATTTAACATACTTCACGACGACGACCGTCATCTGATAAGAAACATTGCTGATTCTGAAAATTGTCAGTTCGAAGTCCGGCTCAAAAGCCAGACAGGAAAATACGTCTGGCACTTTTTTATCGGCCGAAACTACTTCGATGCAAGCCATTCTCAGCTGCGTCTTATCGGTTTTTTCAGAAATACCAGCCTTGGACACGCTCGCGAAATGGCACTGCGCATGGAAGAAGGCCGCAATGTCCATGCGCTTACGGCAGCACACGCTGCCAGTTGGGAGTATGTGCCAGAGGAACGCCGATTTTACTGGTCAAGCCACATCAAAAAACTCCTTGGCTACAACCCCGAGATTTTTTCGCCTAACATTCAGTCTGTCTATCAGATAATTCACCCGGAAGACTTACCAGGAGCCGAAGATGCGGTGCGCAAGTTTCTCGTTTCCGGCAAAGAATTGCGTTTTGACTGCCGCCTGCGCCGGTTTGATGGCACCTACTCCTGGTTCGTCAACATCGGTACTCAGGTCGAAGACCCGGAACTTGCTGATTACAGGTATTTTGGTATTATTATCGACATTTCCGAAACCCGCGCACTTCAGCTGAATCTGCTGGAAGCGCGTAACCGCGCCGAAGAAATGGCTTTGCGAGCCCAACAGGCCAACCAGGCAAAAAGTGAGTTTCTTGCCAATATGTCGCACGAGATCAGAACTCCTATGAACGGCATTCTTGGCATGCTTGAGCTTTTGATGGCAACAAGTCTAGATCATCGGCAGCGTGAGTTTGCCGGACTCATTTACCGCTCTTCGCAGTCTCTTCTTGGTATTCTGAATGCAGTGCTTGACCTCTCAAAAATCGAAGCTGGCAAAATCGTGCTTGAAAAAGAGAGCATCAACCTGCGCCGATTGCTCGAAGAAGTAGTCGGACTTATGCAACCTCTTGCCGAAAAGAAAAAAATTGAAATTATTCTTAAATATCCTCCAGCGGTGCCAGAACAGGTAATAACTGATGGCGGTCGTCTGCGCCAGGTAATGATCAATCTGCTTAGCAATGCAGTCAAATTCACCGAAGAAGGATTTATCAGTGTCGGGGTTTCGAATAAGAACCTTGAAAACAGCAACTCTGCGGTGTTCAAATTCTCAGTAAAAGATACCGGAATAGGCATGAGCTCAGAGCAGCAGGCATTGGTCTTCGAGAAATTCAGCCAGGCCGACTCGTCGATTACCCGCCGCTTTGGTGGTACTGGCCTGGGCTTGACCATCTGTCAGGAACTTATCAAAATCATGGGTGGAGAAATCAAGCTCGAAAGTGCGCAGGGACTTGGCACCCAAATACGTTTCAGCCTTAAGTTTGATCTCTGTCAAAATGATCAGCCTACCCAGACTGAATTTCCAAAACAGCTCAAGACTTTTGTCGCTGGCATAAACGACCCTATCGTCAATGCAGTCTGCGAAATAGTCAGTTCGTGGAATGTCAATTGCAGAAAAGTCAGCTTCGATGAGCTTAAAGTTAAAGGCATTACTGATTCAGATTCAGAACACCCAGTAGTGGTTATTGTCGATTTTCCGCCCGGAAAACAGCTGGCAGAGGATATTGGTTATCAGAAACCAGAAAATGCTACGGGCTGCATATTTTTGATGACACCCCGACAACTAGCTTCTCTCAGTCACGACGACTATGATTTTTCTTCAACCTTTCTGCTCAGCAAACCGGTAACAACTTCAAAACTTTATAACGCCATGCTGGAAATCCTTCAGAGGCCTGAACGCAGACTTTATGAGATGAAAAAGTCAGGCAGATACAACTCTATCAAACCGGAAATCGTATCCGAGCAATTTGATTTTAGCGTGCTGGTGGTTGAAGATAATGATATTAACCAGGAAGTCGCCAAAGGCATGCTTGAAATGCTCGGCTGCAAAGTCACTTTGGCTGGTTCCGGCGCAATTGCTCTTGAATATCTCAACCAGGTCGATTTTGATGTGGTAATGCTTGACTGTCAGATGCCTGAAATGGATGGCTTCGAAGTAGTAAAACGCCTTCGTAGCGAGCCAAAACACAAAAATCTGCCGGTTATCGCAATGACGGCGCACTCAATGCCAGGCGACCGCGAGAAGTGTTTGAATTCTGGTATGAACGACTACATTTCCAAGCCAATCGAAGCCAGAATGCTGATGGATGCTTTTCGCGTCATTAAATCAGGTTCAACAGAACTGGCTCAAATCCAGAAAAATATGACAAATACTGATGAAAATAGCGAAAGTTCCGCCAATGATATTGTGTTCGACAGTGAACGCATCAGGAGAATCTTTTGCAAAAAGCCGCAATCGCTCAGTCGACTAGTCAAGGCTGCATTCGAAAACTTTACCAGACTAAGCATAGAAATTGACAAGCTGATCAGCAAAGACGATCTATCAGCAGCTTCCAGGGATGTGCATACAATCAAGGGTTCTCTCGGCAATCTCGGTGGCAATCGTGCGGCGGATCTCGCAGCCCAACTGGAGCAGGCATTGAAAAACAATGACGGCAAACGTGCTGAAAAATTAAAAGACCAGCTGAATAACGAATTCAACGAATTTTTTGCCCAGCTTGAAAAGCTCGAAGCTGAGATTGTCGGTCATAGTAGCTAAACTACCGGAACAGTTAGAGTAGAAACAAAGAACCCGCTGTTAAGAGAGCTTAACGGCGGGTTCTTTGTTTCTGGATTTCTTTATTTCGCTGGCGCGGGTCCTGCTGGGCGGGAAACCTTGCGTTCGACCTGAGGTGCACTCTGCTTGTAAACAGCGGGCTCTGAGTCTTCTTCTGGTTTCATTTTGCCAAGATAAGCCGGCAGTTCAACGCCGGCCATGCTGGCGATGTCCTGCAGCGGCGGCAGAGCCTTGACAAAGCTCGAAACAAAGTTCGAAGTCGATGAATTGCCACCTTCGCCTGAATCCCAGACGGTGATCTTGTCGATCTTGAGGTTCTTGATTGCTTCAACCTGCTTTTCGACAATAGACTCAATTTTTTCGACCATTAGCAGGGTTGCCAGTGCTCTTGGATCGTTATTTACGCTTCTAAGCAATTCTGCATAACCAAGCGCCTTGCCTTCAAGAACTTTTCTGACACCATCAGCCTCAGCCTGGTAGTGAAGCGACAGCGCGTCAGCATTACCCTTGGCTTCGATACTGATTTTACTGGCTTCAGCCTGAGCATCGAGTTCAATCTTTCGCTTGTTGATTTCTTTCTGAACGATTTCTTCGGCAGTCAAACGTTCTAGTTCAGCCTTGTACTGTGACTTCTGAATTTCGGCCTGCGCATCGCGCACCGCAATTTCAGCCGTTTTTCGAGCTTCAGCTTCTTTAACTACCAGCTGTGAATTTGATATAACAATCGACGCCTTCGATTTGTTTTCGCCTTCAATAGCTTCAGCTTCGCGTTGTTGCACGTAGATACGGCGTCCGGATTCGGCTTCTTTTTCACCCATTTCGGCTGCAGCAAGATTTTTGGCAACCTGAATCGTTTTTTCGCTGTTCGCCTGGGCTTCACCAATTACCGCTTCAGCCTCTTTACGCTGCACGTAAATACGACGGTCTGATTCGGCGGCTTTCTCACCCTTGTCTGCTTCAGAAAGGTTCTGGGCAACCTGGATGGCGCGTTCGCGGTTAGCAGCAGAAACACCGATATCACCAAGCTGTTTTTGCTGGGCAACATCAATATTAGCCTTGTTAATGGCTTCAGAAGAAGCTTTTTTACCAATGCTTTCGATGTATTCAGAAGTGTCAGTGATGTCGGTGATATTAACGTTGATCAGATACAGACCGATCTTGTTAAGTTCCGGCTCCACATTCTTGCGTACTGACTCAAGAAAACTTTCGCGATCCTGGTTGATCTGCTCGATGGTGAGCGATGCAACGGTCAAGCGTAGCTGACCAAAAATAATTTCCTTGGCCATATCTTCCATGGCTGATGACGACAGCATGAGCAGGCGCTCTGCCGCATTGTTCATGATTTTGGGGTCAGTGCTGACACCTACAGTAAACGTAGAGGGCACGTTAATGCGAATATTCTGCAGTGACAAAGCATTCTGCAATGGAATGCTAATGGTCATAGGTGTAAGGCTGAGGTAGGCGTAATCCTGAATGAGCGGCCATACCAGAGTTCCACCGCCATGCAAACACTGTGCCGATCTATTCTCAGCCACCTTACCGTAAATAACCAGAATTTTGTCTGATGGGCAGCGCTTAAACCTGGTTGCCAGAAAAACAAACATCGAAAACAGTAATGCTGCAATTACAGCTGCAACTATAGGCCACATAATTTTCCTCCTTCTTCCCTTGTGTCTTTTTCCACTACCAGAATACCATTATCCTGTACCCAGACAACAGTTATCTGTTCCCCTGTTTTAATTTCCTCTTTTTTTGAGGAAACTGCATCGCAAACACGCAGTCTGCCATCTACCTCGACCTGAACCTGCCCGCAGCCCTCTGCCGGGATGCGAAGATATACTGTGCCACCTGCTCCCAGAGCGGTTCTAATTCTGGCGGTGCCGTTAGATTGAAGACTGACAGCAAATCTGAACATCTTTGCTAAAACCCATACCATCAGACAACCTGCAGTAGCACCACCGATGGTTGCTACCCAGCCGGGCATCATACTGTCGCGGACCAGAGCCAGTCCGACCCAGCCAAACATCATAAAAAATGCAGTGAGCCCCTGAATCGAGATAAAATGAAAGCTGACATCGGAGCTGCTGGGAGAATGACCATGATCAGAAGAATCGACCATATCACTGTCACCATGATCAGCAACAATGTCATGCGAGATGTCACCATGATCAGCAACAATGTCATGCGAGATGTCATCATGGAAATCATGGGCAATTTCGCCGCCTGAATCTGGGGCGTCGTGGCCAATTTCACCGTGAGCATCAGCTGATATCATTCCAGAAAACATCAAAACCATTCTGATTGTAAATATTACTGTGCCGCAAAGCGCACTGGTTAAGAATATTTTTTCAATCAGGCTCATAGCCAGAATAATCTCGACCAATTTCAGGTTTCCTCCTCTGGCAATCATTGCATAAGCTGATTTTACAACAGCATGGGCTGAATGTATAACAGTTTATTTTGACACGCTAAAACGCCCTTGGGCTCCAGTCTGATCGACCGGAGCCCAAAGGTGTTTATTGTGTCAGGATTTTAGCCCTGATTCGTCAACTTTGTCTAATTATTTTTTGCAGGGTTTGCAGACTTTTCTGAAGTGACCTTTGGTATGAGTGCCATTTTTGTCATAGTGACCTTTTACGAAGGTTTCGCATTTTTTGCCAGTTACAGCTTTTTTAACTGATACGCCGGCATCCATAACTTTGTTCTGGACTGCGTCAACAGCTTTGGTTCCAGCTTTTTTGCCAGCTTTGAAACCCTTTACAGCAGCTTTTTTGATATTCTGGAAAAAGCCTGGTTTGTTATGGCAACCACCATGATTAGATTGTTCAGCCTGTGAAGACTGACCAGCCTGGCCACACTGACCGGCCTGTGAAGACTGACCTGACTGACCTGGGTTACCAGCAAATGACGGAACAGCCATAAGAGCAAAAGCCAGAACAGAACTCATGATTACTTTACGCATAATAAACACCCTCCTGATAAACTTATATAAACTTATTTTAAATTATTATCGACCAAACTTGATGTCTACAACAACGCAAATTGCATGCCACTTTTTTGTGGAGCGGTGAGATTGGCTCCAGGAGATGGTTTTTGCGAGGCCGGGTACAGTGTTGAATTTTCAGCTTTGTCAGTTTTTCAGCAACCCCTGCCAGAAATTTACCAATCCTCAATCTTGTTGAAACACCGATAGGCGATAATTTTGCCATGTACAGTGCTTGGTCGTTGCCGGGAGTTCAGCTCAGGATGTTATACCAGTCCTAAGATTTCGCAATCGCAGCCGCCATCCTGGCTTGCGCGACGTCAGACCATTAGCGGTCATGCAAAAAAAAATGCTTCGTGCGAGTAAGTTCTTTTATGGGGTTGGTATTAGACTTCTATTAAACTATGGTTTGGCCGATTTTTTATGACCTGTTGCCATAAATTCGATCTCGTCAAGCTTGAGCGGCTCTCGCAGCCAGGCACCAGCTGTTCCGCCATAAATATGGTCGACTTTAAGCCCAATTCGATTAACCATGCGAATCAGCTCAGATGGAGTGTAATAGCGTTCTATGCCCTTGACCTTAACCGGCTCTTCGTTTTCTTTACAGTTTACTTCGTTTTCAAAGCGGCTGCTCAGAGTGAACAGATCAACCATGCCGGCGGCAATATCGACATCGCTGATCGAACGAACCAGCCTGAATGCGTTGAGAACTGTAACCAGAAAGCGGCCATTCTCTTTAAGAGCATCAGCCATATTGGCAAAAACAGCCATATCGCGGCTCCAGATGTCATCATCGTCATCGATCAGACAAAGCGCGCCTTCGCATAGAGAGAGAACAGCATCATAGCGCTTTTCTGTTACAAAATCCTGAGCCGCACATTCGACAAATTCGATCTGTACTCCGGCTTCAGTCGCCTTTTTACGCGCAACGGCAAGCATGCCCGACGAAATATCGACACCGGTCACCTTAAAACCTCGCCGCGCCAGCTCGATCGAATGTCGCCCCGTTCCACAACCTATATCGAGAACACTGTCGCCAGCGGCCAGTTTCATTTCTTCGACAATAAAGTCGACTTCTGGCACGGTATTGAGAGTAAAGACTTCGTCTTCATAACGATCAGCAATGCAGTCAAAAAAACCTTTCCAAATTCCGTTCATTCTTTTGTTCCCAACTGTTTAAGCTTGTTAAAGAAACTTACAATTTCATTTTTTACCGCATCAGAAGCATTAAAATCAGCTTCAGGAAGCGGCAATTGGTTGTCATCGCATATTTTACGCATGATATCGAGAGTTGCAGCGATGTCTTCTGGTGTCAGACTTTTCTTTAATCGCCTTGAACTGTGGGTTATGCGGCTTTTGCCATCATTGCTTTCAATTGTTTCGGTACTACGCTCAACCAGCATGGCAGTTAGCGATGCCGTCTGCTCAGAAGATACGGCCTTTTTTATCATTCCCAATATCAATCGGTCGACCAGCTCTTTTGGAGCCGAGGCCACCGGTTCAGTCGACTCCGGCAGCTCACCCTGTTCGAAATTCTTCCGGTAAAAGGCCAGCAACATAGCCTTACTGTGCAAATTACTATTTAGCTGCTGTGCGGTTTCTTTTACAACTTCAACCAGGCCAATTTTGCCGGATCTGATGTCATTGGCAACTTCAGCGGCGATGCGGTTTAATTCCTCGCGATCCGCCTCGGCAAAGGCTACTTCTGTGAGCTTGTCAACGGTATCCGTGAGACCGCTGGCTGCAAACTCGACGCCTTTTTCGTGAACGAAGCTATAGCCAAAATAGCTGCCAACTACTAAAGCTATCACCACCAGAAAGCATCCGCCGCCAAAACAGCCGCAACAGGTTTTTTTGTTCATTACATATTCCCTCAGTAAAGATCTCTTTGCATCAGATAATGCTGAATCTCGCCAAACAACAGATAGCTGTCAGCGACTACATTATAGCCCAGAATCAGATAAAAACCCACCGCATTCTGACGGGCATCGAGAATCACTCTTACTGCGCCCTGTTCTCGTGCCCGCGCCTCAAGATATTCGACAATTCTGCGCCCGAGGCCACGGCCATGATGCTCTGACGCTACCGCCATGTATCTGATCTGAGCCTCTTCATGATCGTTCATCTGCATTCGGCCAACGCCAATAACCTTATTTTCGGAAATAATGGCGCAGTGCTCAGTTGCGTTGTCTCGCTCGTCACGCTCGCTGCCCTCAGGTTCTCCCCATGGCTGTCTAAGTTCAGACCATCGCAGGTGATAATATTGCTGCCATTCATCTTCTGTTTCTGGACAACGCACCTGCAAATTTTCGCTCATTTACTGCCTCGCATTTTCAATTTGATCAACTGGAACCATGATATAAACCTGATCGTTTTCTCTGACTACATGCTCAAGCTTTACGCCGACAAGGCTGTTCTTCTCGGCCATAAGAACCGGCTTGAAAGCCTCTTCTATTGTCTCTGCTCTTTGCGAAAGAACTCCGGTAGTTGAACCCTGAAACATCAGTTCGTCGCCCTGCGCAAAACCTGCGCCTTCAACCTTGATTTCGGCAACCATGACTTTTTTGAAAAAATTGGTAACCAGTCCGATATAAACCTTGCGATGAGTTGCTTTGGAGCCATTGCCGCCGGTCCACTCACCGATCTGACGACCAAAATAGAAACCTTCTGAAAAACCACGGTGAAAAACCGCATCTAATCGCTTCATCAGCCTTTCTTTGAGCAAATCAAGCTGCGCTGTAAAATCTGATTGAGCTTTATGTTCAACATAAAAGTCGATCAATTCACGATAGCAGGCGGTAGCTGTGCTTACATACTCAGGACTGCGCCCGCGCCCTTCAATCTTGAGACTGTCGATCCCGGCATCGAGTAGTTTTTCAAGGAAAGGTAGGGTACAAAGGTCGCGAGGACTCATTACGTAATCCTGACCCAGCAAAAATTCTTTGCCATCCCGGACGTCACGAATCTCATACTCGCGGCGGCATGGCTGGCGGCACTCGCCGCGATTGGCTGACTGATTAAATGCAATCTGCGACATGAAACAGCGCCCGCTTACCGAAACACACATGGCGCCGTGCGCAAACACTTCGAGTTCGATCCGGGCGGCCTCTTCACCAAGCTGTGTTGTCAGGTTGCCACGAATTGAGATAATCTCTTCGAGAGTGCATTCGCGAGCCAGAACAAAGCGTTTTACGCCAAAATTGCGATAGAGAAAAACCAGCGCCGCCGAGTTGGCAATCGACATCTGAGTCGAAATAAAAGCCTTGATACCATGACGCATCGTCAGATCGAGAATGGCGAAGTCCCAGCAGATAACTGCATCAATACCGGCGGCAGCTGCTTCTTTTACTAATTCTTCGGCCAGAGCCAGTTCTTTATCATAAATAATTGTGTTCATCGCCAGATAAGCTTTGGCACCATATTCATGGCAAAGCTGCGCAATCCCAGGCATTTCGTCGGCAGTAAAATTTTTCGCGCTGGCACGCATATTCATCGAAACCACGCCAAAATAGACTGCATCGGCACCGGCGTTGAGTGCGGCACGCAGGCTGATCATATCGCCAGCTGGTGCCATCAGCTCAGGTTTACGAAAATCAGAAGTATCCATTAGCATCCTTTCTGCAACTAATATATCAGGAATAGTAAGACTAACATGCTGACTTTAAAAAGCAATACAACACATTTTTTTTCAGACAAAAAAGCACTGGCGGGTATGCCAGTGCTTTTGCTTTGTAAAGCTCGCAAAGCCTTTTAAAAGGCTGGTTTAGAAAAGCAGCCGTTAAAGGCTATATACGGCCAGAACATAATTGTCACCATCGATATAATAGGTCATGACCTTTCCATCGGCGGTGACAACGCGCTCACGTGGCAAATCAAGCGACAGGCATGGCATCATAATGACATCCTTCTGAGCAAGAATCTTGCCAGTGGCTGTGCATCGGTAAATTCTGTCGCGATATATTGCTCCGTTCTCATGGCAGGCGATGAGATTTAGATACAGGTTGCCTTCTTTGTCGTGGCCTATGACGCTCGCCCCGGCATAAGTTACTGCCGGGTCAGCTATGTCCAGAGGAAATTCGGTAAGAGAAATGTTTTGAGCAGGAGATGCAAGGCTTCTCAGCAGTAGGCTCGCCATTTTATCGCTTTTCTCAAGAACAAGCAGCTTGCCACCAACCCCTTCAATCATGGTCAGGCTTTCGTCACATGGATACTGCTCTTTCAGTGTCTCATCATCACTAAATCTAAGAACAGAGGCCATGGTTGGCATGTCAACCAGCAATTCGCCAAGCATACCGGTTTCAATGGCGCGCGCGGCATTAAAGCCCTCAATCTCACTTAACAGTTTGCCGGCTGCATCGATGCGGTAAATAAAGCCATTGACCGGGCTCAACAGCCAGAACCCTCCCTTTTTGTCAAAAGCGAAATCTCTGACGACGGTGCCATATTGTTCCAGAGAAATATTCTTCAGCACGGAGCCGTTGCTGGCAAAAAGCTTCAAAGCTTTGTTGGCAGAATCAAGTATCCAGACATTGCCTTCCGCATCCGGTCTGAAAGCGAAGGGAACTCCTGGAGTGTAGTGTTCAGGGTCCTGTTCGTCGCCTCCGACATCTTCTGATCCGCTTCCGAGGGGAATTTTCAGAAAGACCTCTGATGTAACCGCATTAAACATACTTTTGTGATAGTTCAATGCATTAATAAGCTTGAAATCAGATTCTTCAGCAGCAGTAGCCACCGACGAAACTACTACTATTAATACAAATACAGAAAACAGAACTTTTTTTATCATAGATTTCACCATCATTCGTGTCATGGCAGAGGTATCCCTGCTGAGCGTGGGTTAACGCTTTTTCCGTCCTTCTTTAGGGCAAAATGCAGATGTGCGCCAGTTGTGTATTGCCCGGTGTTGTCTGATCTCGCAATTTCTTGCCCGGCCGAAACTCTTGCACCCTTTTTAGCAGAACTGCTCTTAAGATGGCAATAAAAAGATTCATAACCGTTGTCATAGCGAACCTTGATATAGTTGCCGCCGCCTGATTCGAAACCAGCAGCTACAACTACTCCGTTGCCGAGTGCGTTGAGTCTTGTTCCGCTGGGAATTGGCAGATCGATACCATCGTGAAATTTTCTGGTATGAAGAGTTGGGTGAATTCTCCAGCCATACTCACTGGAAGCTCGCGATGGCATCGGTGAACATGGAGCAGAAGTAAGTCCGCCACCCTTAGAGACAGGAGTGTTACTAGCAGGTGCTGGTTGATTAGATTTCACCGGAGTGGTTCCGGCTTTTTTATCAGCTGTTTCTACGTAGTTTGCATGTATATAAGCGGTTTTGCCATTATATGAAATTTTGTACCAGTCGCCGCTTTTGCCGGTTATCGTTACCTTGTCGTTATTCGAAAGACTTCCGATAATTTTGCCCCACGGACTGGTTCTGATGTTCAGGCTTGAACCAACTTTGACAGTTCCAGCAGTAGTTTGGGGGGGATTCGCAGGCTTAGTTTCTGTCTTTTTCTCTGTTTCTTGAGTTTTGGCGTTTGCAGAGACTTTTTTTAGTTTGTCGGAAAGCTCTCCCAGCTGCTTGGCCAAAGACTGTAGCAGCTTAACATACTCTGTGTAATCGCCCTTTTCATTACCGTACTTAGCTGGATCAGCGACAAACTGTTTTATCAGTTTGGAATAGTTTTCGCTAGCCTGCGCAAGGCTTGCCGCAGCCTTCGCAATAGCATCGCTGGTTGCCGTATTTTCAGCTAAGCTGACCGCTTTGGCATCAGTCGGACTAAAAATAACTGTGGTTTCGGCAAAAGGGTTGGTAGCAGTCACACCTGGCGATGCCAGTAGAATCAATCCGGATAAAGCAATTAAAAATATCCTCTTCATGACTTTCTCCTGTCATAAAATTCAGTCTTCAGTTTATAATACTTTGAGATGCAAAAAAAGTTTTTATTTGCTAGTTGATTGCAGCTTTCTTGAAGATTAAGCGTAGTCGAGTAATCTGACAGCAATTTTTGGAAGGTAGCCAGCCATCCTGGTCGTCTTAATCAACTTCAGACAAGCAATCAGCAAATTTGTATTGCGACTGAAGATATCAATGCATATCTTATGTAACATTTGGTCGGGTTGACAGGTGTTAAGGCCGCGGCAGCATTGTTTTTAACGAGGGAGCATCTGTACCTTGTCGGCAGACGCCGTAACACCGTAAATTATAACAGTGATATTGCGGATCAAGGAGAGATAATCATGCGAACCAAATTAGCTCTGTTTCTGGTGCTTTGTTTTGCTCTTACCTGCCTGACAGCTCAGGCTCAGACTATCGAGAAGACTTTTTTTCATCAGCTCAAGGTTGGCGAACAGCCACAGAGTTGGGAGCACCGCATTGACCTGCCAGAAGAAGCAGCGATGCAGGGCCGCGTTTTTGTCGCACGCAGCCTTGATCTGCGTATGGGCAAACTTGTTATTGAAAGCGAACTTTTCACTCCGACTTTTTACTACGTAAAAGTGCGCCTGCCCAAGCACCCAGAGGTGCCTATGGCCGGCAATCTCACGGTGGAACTTAAAATTGGCGATGTTCTTTCGAACGTAGCGCCTCAGGCAGCTTCTCAGCTTGCTCTTTCCGAATACGGCGCCACACTTAAGCCGATATTTACCTGGAAAACTCCGGCTAGATATGCGGCAATAACCCTCTATGACCTGACAGAACAGAATACTGTCTGGGAAAGAGTTTCAACAACTTGCGGTTATATCGGTTTTGATGAAGGCTGGCTTAAGAAGGATCACCGTTATCGCTGGGCTGTAAAGGTCAGCGAAGTAAACGGCCGATACTCACCTGAAGTCATGGCAGGATTCAGAATCGAAGAACAAAACGGCGTTGTCATCGCCATACCTGATTGACAGACTTTGCAAAAACTTTTAAGTTGCTGCTTGCGCAGCAACTTTTTTTTTGCAACTCGAACAACTCGGCATGGCTTTTCGAATACAGACTGTTTTAAAGCAATGCAACAGCAACGAACTCACGCTAAAGAAAGCAGCTGGAAAAATGTACCCTATCCTGTTAGTCTAGAAAGAACCATGTTCTGTTATTGGGATGGAAAAAAAGCCCAAAACAAGCTTTGGCTCAAGAGATACAGCATTAGAGAAGATTGAACAGGATAGACGAATCATGAATGAATTTGCGCTGCCACTGAAAAACCCGGTACTGATTTTTTCGGTGTTGTTGTTTATAATTCTGGCCACCCCGATTTTACTCAATCGTCTCAAGATCCCGCACCTGATTGGCATGATCATAGCCGGCGCGATTATTGGGCCACACGGACTTAATCTGATGCTGCGCGACAGTTCAATTGTGCTGTTTGGCACAGTTGGGCTGCTTTATATAATATTTCTGGCTGGCCTCGAAATTGACATTGCCGACTTTAAGAAAAACAGTAAACGCAGCATAATATTTGGGCTTTATACATTTTCCATCCCCATGGTGCTTGGTATTCTCGCCGGTTTTTACTACCTCGGCTTCTCGGTGGTAACTTCGGTGCTTTTAGCGAGCATGTTTGCTTCTCATACTTTGATTGCCTACCCGATGATAAGCAGCATTGGAGTTGCCAAAAACCGTGCTGTAACCATGACTATTGGTGGCACGATGATCACAGATACTTTGGCTTTGCTCGTGCTGGCAGCTATTGTAGCTATAAAAACCGGCAATATTACTGAAGGCTTCTGGCTGAAGATGGGGTTGTCATTTACTGCCATTGCTTTGGCAATAGTGCTGGTGTTTCCTGTTATTGGTCGCTGGTTTTTCAAGCGTTACAGCAACCACATCTCACAGTATAATTTCGTTCTGGCCATGGTTTTTCTGGCGGGTTTTCTAGTCGAACTGGCTGGTGTCGAAGCAATTATCGGTGCATTTCTTGCTGGTCTGGCTCTGAATCGTCTTATTCCAAGAACTTCCGCATTAATGAACCGGATAGAATTCGTTGGTAATGCTTTGTTCATACCTTTTTTTCTGATCGGCGTTGGCATGCTCATCGACTATCGCGTCTTTTTTAAAGACTTTGATACCATCAACGCTGCTTTGACCATGACCCTGGTAGCCACCATGTCTAAGTACATTGCAGCCTGGCTCGCTCAGAAAACGTTTGGTTTCAGCGCCGATGAGCGTCGACTGATTTTTGGTTTGAGCAACGCTCAGGCGGCTGCAACTCTTGCAGCGGTAATGGTCGGTTACAATGTCATTCTCGGCCAGACTCCAGCCGGCGAGCCAATACGTCTACTCAGTGAAAGCATACTCGACGGTACAATTTTGATGATTCTCGTCACCTGTACAATCGCTTCGTTTGTCGCGCAGAAAGGTGCCGAAAACATCGCTCTTAATGAAAGCCTCGAAGACAAATCAAACCGCACAACCAGCGAAGAACGCATTCTAATCCCGATTGGTTATCAGAAAACTGCAGAAGAACTGGTCAGCCTAAGCGTCACCGTCAAGTCAAAGTCTAATACCGAGGGTCTATACGCGCTTACTGTTATTGACCAGACCAGTTCAGATGAACTCGGTGAGCGGGAAGCCAACAAAATTCTCGATCTTGCAAAAAAAGCGGCGGCAGCGACCGATACCATTCTCAAGAGACTGTTACGCTACGATCTTAATATTGTCAACGCGATTGCCGGCATTGTCAGGCAACACAAAATTACTGATCTGATACTCGGTCTTCATCAGCAGAACACGAACATCTCCGAGTCTTTTCTCGGCAACATAGCAGAAGGAGTTCTCGCCCGCTGTAACACCACGACCCTCATTTATCGCCCTGTTCAGCCTCTGTCTACGGTCAAGCGCGATATCATCATAGTACCTGAAAACGCAGAACGCGAGATCGGGTTTCCTTTCTGGATGACAAAAATCTGGAACATTGGCCGCAATACCGGATCTAAACTGGTGTTTTACGCACCTGCCAAAACCACCGAGTATCTAAGAGAAATTCACCACCGTTTTCCGATTGAAGCTGAGTTCATTGTGTTCTCTGAATGGGATGATTTTTTGATACTTTCGCGCGATTTCAAGGCAGACGACAACCTGATCGTGATTCTCAGTCGTAAAGGCCATCTTTCCTACAACGTTAATATGGGTAAGATTCCAGTCTATTTGAATAAGTATTTTACAAAGAACAATTTTATACTTGTCTTCCCGATGCAGATTGGAGTTGGCCTTAACGGCGACTTTGACATGAACAATCCGTCATTTCTTGAGCCGCTGATGGAAAACTTCGAACGCCTCGATGATCTCGGCAAGACTGTCATAAAACTCTTCAAAAAAATTGATCGCCGCAAATAGTTCTTAGCTTTCGCAAGCTTGACTTTGCCGGTTAAATACACGAAGATTCAGAGATAACCACGAGATGGGAGTTCAAACAATTTATGAAAATATCAGGAAAGTTCAATATGACCAAGTTGCTGTCGATCGTTCTGCTTCTCTTTATTCTTGTCTCGGTAATAGCTTCGGCACAGAAGGAAGAGCGCCCGCCACTCGATAAAATCAACGTTTTTGTTGTGGTTTCAGAGAGCATCGAGAATGCCTTTAAGGACGCAGCGAAGGTGCTACACGAAGAAGAAGGCCTCGAATCTTTTCCTTTTCTGGGATATCAGGCTCATTGTACACTTTATATGACCCAGTATCCGGTCGGATTGCAGAACGAAGTTCTTGCCAAAATAGAGGAACTTGCCAGCAACACCCGTGAATTTGCGGTAAACAGCACAGGCATTGAAATGACTTCTGGCAACTGGTATTTTATGAACATTGAGCGCAATCACAATCTTCAGGCCCTCTCTGATAGCGTCGTCGAATTGCTGGCTCCACTACGTGCCAAATCTGATTTTGTGCCGGACTGGGCTAAGGAATTTCCCACTAAAGTCGAATTTATCTCGAAATACGGCAGTCCTAATGTTTACAGTGAATTCAGCCCGCACCTTACTTTTCTCGCAAATAGTGATGCAGAGAAACTGCAGAGTTTCACCGAAAAACATTTAAACAGCGATTTTGCGAAACCTGTTACCGGCAAAATAGTTGCTATTGGAGCTGGTATAGGTGATCGAGACGGTCAGATCAAAGAAGCCTGGAAAATATTCCCGCTCAAAAAAGCTGACTGAGACTCCTGACACTCATTGCAAATCTTTGCCCCTGGCACCTCTGGCGCCAGGGTTTATTTGCGTTTGTAGATTATTTTGCTGGGGTTTCTTCTGTGTTGGAGGGTTCTGCTGCTTCTGGCTCAGTAGTCTTATAATACTGTGAGCTGTAAATAATAGCAGTCTTTGATAAAACGCTAGGCGTTTCAATGCATAAATCAATTATACCATTGATTCCCAGTTGCATTTCATCGCGCTGCAAAAGAACAGTGGCTGAGTTTTCTTCTGTTATGTAGGTGCCGTTTGTACTCTGGTCGATGACGAAATATTTACCCTTACGGTATTCAATTCGGGCATGAAACCGCGAAACTCTGCTATCGTCAACAACAATGTCATTGTGATCAAGTCGGCCGATGGTAATAGTCGGGCGCGAATCACTGACTTCAAAGTTATTTTCGGCAAAACGCAGTTCCATGCGTTGTTTAATCTGTGACTTGCCTTCACCTGAAATATTTATCGCCATCGTCATCATTTCTTTTTCCCATATTATCTCGAAAACCGTCGCTCCTTCGCTCTTACCCTTCAACAAAACATTGTCTACAATACGGCAACCTTCGGAATATTCGACTGGGAGAGCGTCAATAACTTGTTGAGTAACGATAATCTGGCGCCGTTTGGCCAGCTTGACCATTCTGGCGGCAACATTTACCGAGTCGCCAAAAACATCGGAGTTCTCTTCGATAACCGGGCCAAAATCAATTCCAACGTAGATATCGGGCGAATAATAACCAGCAAGATCTGAATCTGGAATGTTATCGACAGCCGCCTGCATGGTCTTGGCAGCGTCAACAGCATCTTTTGCCGTCGTAAAAGTGCACATTATTTCGTCTCCGATTGTTTTTACAACGGTTCCGTTATGTGCAATACACACATCAGCCATGACGGCAATGCATGAAGAGATCAGAGAATAAGCTGCAGCATTGCCAATCTGGTCATAAAGTTTGGTGCTTTGCGCAATATCTGCAAACATGATGGCCAAAGTCGATGTTTTTTTGGTCATAATCCCTCAAAAAGGTAAATTCAAAACGAATCCGTAGGCCGTTTAATGTGTATTTCTAATTCGCTTCGGCATGATATATGCTAACAGACATGGTTTTTTATGTCAAATAGCACCAAACATCAGCTTCTATCGATGATTAGCTGTCTTGTGGCTTAACGCTGGCGGTTTACAACTGAGAATGCTAGAATAAAGCTAAGTCTGTTTGTTTGTACATTCAGATGTGACTAAAGGACTGGTGTCTTTTTGACCAATAGCGTTTCAGTTTTATGATATGGTACAGTATGTCTGTTCGTTTTGTTATGGAATTACTGAAATTTCAGGATGTTCTTGTGTTTATATATAAAGGCGACAGGAAGGGCAATAGCTTAATGAAAAATCCAGGTTTTTTACCTCTAAAAGACAAGTTATCGGTAGCTTTTTTGTTATTTCTGGTTGGCACCCTGTTTCTGACGCCTCTTCATGCGAGCAGTGAAAAAGAGCTGACATTCATGATTTACATGGCCGCTGATAACGACCTTGAGAACTCAGCAATTGAGGATATTAACGAACTTGAGACCTGTGGTTCGACAGATAAGGTGAATTTTGTTGTTCAGATTGACCGAAATGGGAAGTATTCACACAACTCACTTTACAAGTGGTCAGGAACACGGCGATATTATATTACCAAAGACACAGATGCTAAAAAAATAAGTTCGCGCATGATTCGGGATCTGGGCGAAATCAACACGGCAGATCCTCTGGAATTAGTTGACTTTGTATACTGGGCAAAAAGCAATTATCCGGCAAAGCGCTATGCGCTCATTTTGTGGAGCCATGGCTCTGGTTGGAAGAAAATCCAAGTCGGCGGCGACTCTGTTCCTGATAAAAAGGCTCTCACATCCGGTCTAAGGTTTGCAATGCCGAACGCTGAGCGCAATATTGCTTATGATTATACGTCCAGATCTTCGATGGAGATTCCAACTTTTGGCGAAGCTCTTTCTAAAATCAATGCTATTCTCGGTCGACCTCTTTATATTCTGGGATTTGATGCCTGCTTGATGCAGATGGCCGAAGTTGCATATTCTGCTGCGCCATTTGCCAGTTTTCAGGTCGGTTCACCTGACCGGGAGCCTGACAGAGGCTGGCCATATGACATGATTGCCCGCGAAATAGTTCAGAAACCAGACATGGATGCCAGAACTCTTGGCACATCGATTGCCAGATTATATAAGAAATCCTATAGCAGTGGTCCTCAAGGAAACACGGCAATATTGCTTTCTGTCATTGACATGGCAGAATCATACGCCTTTCAGACCGGTCTTGATAATTTCTGTAATGCGGCAAAGCGCAACATCATCGATATCGACAAGATTGAAGCAGCCCGTATTGGGGCACTTAAATACTATGATGAAGACTACATTGATCTTGGCAATTTTCTCGAGCTTATTATGGCTTCGGACGTCAGGGCAGCAACCAGAACTGCTGCCGCAGAACTTTTGCAAATTATTTCCGGCACCGCAGGAAACAGCGGGTATGTCTGCAACTTGTCCAAAACTGGGAAAATTTATGACAAATCGAGAGGAGTGTCGATCTATTTTCCTTCGCTTGAGGGATTTACCGCCAATAAAAATGTTTATGGAAAACACCGTTTTTGTACCTCAACTGAGTGGTTCAACTTTTTACAGGAAGTTTTCGAACCCGGTATTCCATATTTTAAGATTGAAGATGTGATAGTTGAGGACCAGAACAAGGATGGCCGGATCGCTGCCGGTGAAGAGATTGAGATACTGGTAACCCTGAAAAATCTCGGCAAAAAGGCAACTGGAAAGGCCGAGATCAGTTGTAATTCTACCAGCAGCTATCTCGACCGCAAAAAGATTCTTGCAGAAATCAGCAAGTTACCAGAATCGGGGAAGTCTCGGCAGATAAGTGTGGGTAAGTTCAAAGTTAATGATAATACGCCTGTTGGCAGCGAAATCAAGCTTGAAGTCAGTTTTAAATCTGTTAAGTCGCCTGTTGCAAAATTTCAAAAGACTTTTTGTGTGAATGAGCAATTTGTCTCGTCTGGGCAGGCTCTGCTGGTGCTTACTGATGCGTTGTCAAAAGGCAGTCAAATTTTGCAGCAGATGATAAAGAGCGAAAAAATCAAATTTGATAGCTGGGATAGACTTACTGATGGGGAGCTTCGTCCAGAAATTCTCAAGCGTTACGCCAACGGCTGGGTAATCATTTCTGTTCAGGATTCAACTTCAGAGCAATCGCTGAACGCAAAAGAAGTGACGGCTCTTGATAATTTTCTGAAGACTGGTGGCCGGTTAGTGCTAAATGGTCAGGATCTTGGTTTTTCTCTACGTGACAGCAAATTTCTGCGCGATCGTTGTCGGGTTGAATTTGTTCAGGACGATGTTAATGTGCATGTGCTTTCTGGTGATCATGGTTTTCTTTCTGGCAGAAGCATTCGCATTTTTGGTGGCGATGGTGCCAACAACCAGAAGTGGCCTGATGAAATTGATCCGTTGCAGGGAGCAGTGCCCATTATCAGATACGATGAGGCAGCCGGCGACAAGGCAGATGACAGCAAAATGGCCGGGCCATCCCACAAGGCAGTTGCGAAATTTCGTGGCATTAAATCCTCGGGTGTTGCCGGTGTTAAGGTCGAAAATGGTTATCGTCTTATGCTTTTCACCTTTGGTATTGAATCTATTGATAATATCAAGAACCGGCGCGACTTTATGCGCGCCGTCGCTGACTTCATGCAGCCAGAAGCAAAAGATGAGGCTCAAAATCTTGCTCGTGCTCTGGTTCGGTATTCAGCCGCCCGCCAGATGTCTGATCAGGAAAGACTTGAACGGACTGACATGCTTGCGAGTGTTGAGAAACGCTTGTTGCAGCAGGTTTCAGAAGATCTGAAGCAAGATCCCCAGACCTGCGACAATCTTTTAGAAGAGATAAACAGCTTTTCAAGTCCTGAACATGCTGCTTTGAGTCAGTTGAAGAGCAAAATTCAGATGCTTCTTAAATTTAAACGTGAGCATGATCGTTAAAAATTAAGTCATTTGGTCTGCTTTATTTCCGAGATCATTAAGCTGTTTGTTTCAAGCTTTGTCCATAGTTTTTTTTGCATGATATATGCGAACAGACCTGATTTTTATTCAAATGGCATCAGACACCAGCTTGCTGGCAATCAGCAGCTTTGGGGCTTAACAGGTCGTATAATACCGGGATCATTACCATGGTCATCAGGGTTCCGGTCAGCAGCCCAAATGAGGCGACTACACCGAGAGGTGACATGCGTTCGAGACCAACGGCACTCTCGAAAGTCAGCGGCATAAGGCCAAGAATTGTTGAAAAAGTAGTGATGAGAATCGGTCGCAGACGTGTCTTTACCGCCTCAAAAAGAGCCTGTTGTCTGGGCATGCCAGCAGCGATTGAGGTGTCGATAAAGTCGATCAGAATGATCGCGTTATTTACTATTGTGCCGCCCAATAGAATTATGCCCATCATTGCCGGCATACACATGGGTTTGTCGAATATCAGCAGACCCCAGAACGCGCCGATCAGAGAAAGCGGAATTGCAGACATCACCAGAAACGGTCGCCACCAATTTTCGAACAACAGATACAGCACGACATAAAGAAATACAAAGGAAAAAAGCAACGCCTTTGCCAGTCGCATACCAGTTTCGGCCATATCAGCCATTGAGCCTGTCAGTTTTGCATTATAACCTGCTGGCAATTCAAGCTTGTGCAAAACTTCATCGACATCAGCAGCCACTGCCGAAAGTGGTCTGATTGAGTTAATACCGAGAATGTCGATGGTTTCCTGCAGATTCTCGCGGGTAACCATTGTTGGTTGCAGAACTTGGCGTTGCTCACCCAGCGATCCGATAAACAGATCCCCGGCCAGACCAGGCATCGCCAGTTGTGCGATATTCTGGTGCCAACGTTCGCCGTCAACACCAATCTCTGCCCTGACCCGCAAATCGATAAACCCCTGCATTTTAAGGGCGGTTGGTGCTCGCCCGGTCAGCGTAAGACCAAGAAATTCGCCGATCAGCTGTGGTGTCATCTGATACCTGCTGGTTAAGCTCAAATCTGGCAGAAAATGAGTTTCTGGCTTGCTTTTGCTCCAGCTAAGGCGCAGGTCATTCAGCCCTTTTACCTGTCGCAATCTGCTCTCGATATCTTTAGCCAGATTAAACAGAATATCAGGATCTCTGCCGCTTATCAGGACATCGATCGGAGCCTTTGTCGTTGCCATGGGAGTGGCACCAAACTCCGAAACAGAAAAGCTTATGAGTTCAGGAATCAATGCGAACTTTTCGCGCCATTCTTGCGTGATCTGCCAGATACTCTGCAGTCTTTTGTCTCTGGTAGTAAGCCTCACCTGAATATCAAGCTGTTGTAGCAGCTGCCCGCCGGCGCCAAAGCTAACCTGTCCAGGCTCAGCGCCAGCTACGGTTGAAATACTCAGCACATGCTCATTGCTGCTTATTATCTGCTGCATTTTGTTGATGACCGTCTCAACTCCTGCAACATTTGTCGACGGAGGTAAGTCTGCCTTAATGATAATCATGCCGGTATCCATGCGCGGCATCAGTTCTCGACCAATCATTGGTAGAACCAGTCGGGCTGTAATCAACAAAAGAACTACTGTTGCTATAACCAGTGGTACTCTTATGCGCAGTCCGACTCTCAGTAATTTCAGGTAAATAGCTGTTACAAATTCGAGGAAATGGTCTACCAGTCGATAAAATCTGCTGACCAGACCATTGCCCGGTGCCGATGAAATCTTGGCAACATCTTCTTCTTTCTCAGCTACAGCCATTAAGCGCAAAAGAATCGGCACCACGGTCACAGCCGCAATAAATGAGCCAATAAGAGTTGCGGAGATGGTCATGCTCAATGGCCGCAGAACCTGCTGAACGTAGCCACCAACAAACATGATCGGAATCATCACCACGATTGTTGTCAGCATGCCGCCCCAGACTGAAAAGACTACTTCTTCAACGCCTTTTACCAGTGCGGCAAAGCTGTGTTTTTCGGTATCTAAATGGCGCCATGAGTTTTCTACTACAACAATTGAAGCATCTACAACCATACCAACAGCTATTATAAGGCCCGAAAGCGTAACCATATTGATCGTAAAAGGCGTGAAATACAAAAAGGCAAAGGCACTCAGAAACGATAGTGGAATCGAAACGCCTACTATCACTGCTGCGCGCAGATTTTGCAGAAAGACAAGTACAATCAGCATGGTGAGCCAGACTGCTGAAAACAAGGCGCCCTTCATGCCGGCGACATTTATCGTAATAATTGGTTCCTGATCTGTGGTAATTGCAAAGTTTATTTCGGGATAGCGCTTTTGAAGCTCTGGTAAGAATGCTTTGACGCTGCTCAGGGTTCCAACTGCATAACCATCTTCTGGTTTGAGAATATTTAAAGCTATTGCTGCCCGCCCATTACCGTGATAAATACTGCGCGGAGTTCGCATATCAAGACTTACCGAGGCAACATCGCCAAGCTTGATAATACCGCCCTGCTGCACCCGCATCGGTAATTCTGCAAGTTCCTGTGGAGTGCGCGCTTCATTGAGCGTTTTAACCAGCGATTCGCGGCCGCCAATATCGAGATAGCCTCCTGGCAGCGAAATATTTTGCGCACCTATTGCCTTTAGAATCGTCTCAGGACTAAGTTTGAACTGACGTAACTTCTCGATATCCATGCGCACCAGCACTTCTGGCTCGTTGGCGCCGAACACGTCGACTTTGCCAACCCCAGACAGTCTTAGCAGCGCTTCCTTTATATCGTTTTCGGCAAGTATTCTGATTGCCTTGAGATCGAGCGAAGAGCTTGCTGTCGGTGTGAGCGCCAGAGTCAGAACCGGGCGATTGGCGTCGGTTATTCTGAAGAACTGCGAGGCTTGAGTGCCTGCCGGAAACTGCCGTGTCACTCGATTTACGGCATTTATTACATCTGTCATTGCCGCTGCCTGATCGGTGCCATATTCAAACTGAGCGTTTACTGAAGAAACCTCATCGCGCGAAGTCGAGACCACATTCTTGATGCCAGTGAGTCCCTTAAGCTCTCGATCAATAAGAGTTGTGACCCGACGGTTAATATCTCCGGCGGAAGCGCCCGGCACTACGGTCATAGTTACAATCTGTGGCGGAACCGTATCCGGAAAAAGATCAACGGGCATCACGAAATAAGAAATGACGCCCAGCGCGCCAACCAGTAACCAGAATGCAATCGACCAGGCCGGCCTTTTAATTACACTTTCGATTACGTTCATTTGATCACCTCGACGCTGAACGAAGCTGGCAATCTTACATTTTCCAGATAGTTACCCAACGCCAGATTTGTGCCAACTGGAAGTTGATCGGCAGATGCCACCAGAATCCCGTCATCAGCCCGCATCATTGGTTTTAACGCTATACGTCTGGCTTGAATTCCTTCGATCACATATACAAAAACTTGCTCAGAGTCATTAAAGTTGATAAAGCTGGCAGTCGGCGGAATTATCACGCCTTCGCCATTTTCTACAACTATGCGCACCGGAATCTGCATGTCGTAGGCAAAACCAGTCAGATTGCCCGGCATGGAAGCTTCAACTGTGATCTGGCGCAAGTCATTTTGAACCGGATAAACCCGACTTATAACAAAACCATTCTGGTTTATGTTTTTAAGCATAACGGCCTGCCCAATCTGCACTCTCGCCGCTTCCTGTTGTGGAACCTGTATGAGCAGGCGAGTCATTGAAGTGTCTTCTATCGTGTAAACTGCCACTCCAGGTTGCACCAGACTACCTTCTTCCTGCAGTCGTGCCGAAATAACGCCATCAACCGGAGCCAGAATTTCGGCGTAGTCGAGTCTGGTCTGCCAGACACTAACGTCTTTTTCAGAAGCCTGCTTTTGCGAAGTCAATGCTGCTATTTGTGCTTTTTGTGACGAAATCTGTGCCTTAAGTGCTTCCAGCCGGCTCTCTGCTTCGGCATGGCGATTAATCGTTGCATCTAAAGCGCTTTGGGACTGTGCTCTAACCTTAAACAAGCGCTGATCTCTGTTCAGATTGCTTTTCCAGTAATCGAGATTAATCTGATAAGCATCAAGCTGACTGGTCAAGGCCTGTAAGCTCGCACGCATGGCTGCCACCTGTCCTGACGCTGAATCAGATCGCGCCCGCGCGGCTTGCAACTGTGCCTTTTGCTCATGACTGTTGATAACGGCAAGAACTGCACCTGCAGCGACCCGGTCGCCTTCGCGGTAGTTCATTTCAGTAATCTTACCGCCAGTCTCAGCCTTAAGTTGAATGGTCGCCGCGCTTTTTACTGTTGCCAATGCAGGAACACTACGCACAGCAATGCCATATTCGACGTTAATGGTCTTTACCGCCAAAGGCGGTTGTGGCATTGCCTGGGCCTTTTCCAGGGCGGCTTTTTTGCGCATGAACCCGAAAATTGCCAGAGCAACGAATGTTGCGAACACGAGTATTATGACTAAGTTTTGCCAGTTCAGATATTTATGTCTGCTCATCTTTTTACCTCATCAGGGGCAATTAATCTCGCCATTTCAGCCATGTTGCGTGCACCGTCCTCAAGTAAGCCGTCGCTTGAACGCTGTAGTGTCCATTTGATAACAGCAGTCTGCAGCAAACCAATCACAGCAGCGGCAAGGGCTTCAGGTGACAGATTTGCCTTAACATGCCCTTTCTTCTGACCACTTTTCACCATACTTGCTACCGACTGCTGTAAAAAGTTGATGTTATGGCGCATGACCTCAAGCAGTCTCTGATTCTGCGGGTTTACAGCCTCGGATAGGAACAAAATTGGATTCAGCCGCTCGTTGAGCAGGTGATGAAGATGTAATTGAAACAGCTCTTCGAGCTTTTTGCCAAAACCGATTTTTTCATCGACCAGTTGACTGATTGCTTCGCGCCAGGGCGTAAACAAAGTTCCGAGCAGAGCCAGCATCAGCTCTTCCTTGCTGGAAAAATGTCGGTAAATTGCAGCTTCGCTGATGCCAATGCGCCCAGCAACTTCTCTTATCGTGAAGTTGCTGAATCCCTCATTAAAAATCAGGTCACGAGCGGTTTCAAGAATCTGGCTGCTCCGTTGTACACCACTTTTTCTACGCACGATTATTCTTTCACCGTCTTCCTGAACCAGTTGTGTTGTTTTTATATTTTCCAGTCGCTGACTATCAATTACAGCGGTTTCTTTTTTCAGTGGCTGTCGAGTTTTCTTGTCTGTTTGCCCAGTTACTATCTGTCCAGCTGTTTCCATTTTTTTGCTATTTGCCGTTCGCTTTGCCATATTTTGCCTCCAGATTGGGTCATTTCCCGAGCGTTTCGTTCTTATTTCCGACAAACTGGGGATTACTTTCTGCTGTCTTTACATCAGCTGCACACCCAGCACAATAGAGCCCTGATATTTTGCTTGTCGCTATTAAGTTAGTTAACGTTAACTTAAGTATAGTGTTTATTGAGCAGCTTGTCAAGTTGCAAAATTTGCTGAAGCTATAAAATAATTGTTGGTGATCATTAGCAGTGATTTGCCTGTCATTTTGGCTTGTTCTGGTAATCAGGCAACTGCTCTAAAAATACTGGAGAGCGCGAAAATGTGGGAAGATTAAATTATAGTGTATATGCGGCGGCAAAGCCGGCTAAGGTCATCTGTTCAGAGATCTGATCGTGCGGAATCAGCAGATATGCCCAGCTTTTTTTGTCTGTTGCTTGAGCGTGAGCTGTTGCGTGTTTACACCAGGTATTTGCTGCCTTTGCTTTTGCCAGAACAGTCTCATCGTTCATTTCGCTGGCACGTTTAGGTTCACAAAGATACTTACCTGACTCGGTTTCTACAACAAAATCTGGCTCATAAGAAGCATTTGCTGAAAATTTGATCTGAAAGTCGCCTTTTGCCGGTTTGAACCATTTCTTTACAGAAGGATCGTTTTCCAGAATAACAGCGAAGCGCCTTTCCGAATCCGAATCAAACTTTTGAATCGGGTACAGGCACTTGGCAAAGCCGCCAAAAATCATATTCTTGATCTGATTGCGTTGCCCTTCTGGCACTGCTACGCGAAAACCACGAACATTCTCATCTGCAGACGAGCTGAAATTGCTTGACCGCAGAGTGTGAAAGCCTTTGGTGACATGAGCCTCGTATTCAGCAGCAGTTTCAAAATAATGTTCCTGCATTTGTAAATAAACGATATCTGCCAGGCGCTGCTGATGATATTGCAGAACATTCAGTAACTCTGCATCAGTTTTGAGATAGCTGCGAATGTGCTTTATCATCTGGGAAGCAAGCTTATACAGAATTTTTGCATGTTCTTCGTAACAAATGTCATCATGAGCAGAAAGGCTTCTGACAATGTAATCTTCATGCCGTTTTTCTTCGACCAGCGCACTTCCGCTCTGCATTGTAAAGCGCTGACGATCATGCAGATGCTGAACCAGAATGTCCTGTGAAACTGGTTGCAAATTAATACCGCTCAGGTCAAGGTCAAAGTCTCGATAACCACAGATCGGCTTGCCCTTAGGCAACACCACAATCTTGGGAATGTCAATCGTAAACTCTGTGTAGAGCCTGGTTGCTCTGGTCACTACCATGGCAACGTCAATTTTATTGCCATAGTCAAGTGTGTCCTGCCTGGGTCTGATTCGCTCTTTGACCTTTTCCGAAATTTCCTTCTGAATGTCGGGATTCTGCAGATCCTGACTGCTTTTTAAGCCTTCATACTGTGCAATTATGTCGATTGTTACACTGGCAATTTCGCGCTCTTCGCCAGTGGTAAAAACAGGCCCTTCTCTGTGCTCCAATATTGGCGTTTCGTCTTCACCAGCTTTATTGATAAGGTTTTCGAAAGTAGTTTTTACTATTACAGCCTTTTTGCCATTTTCTGGAATATCTCGACCAATTACGATTCCTGATCTGATTATGGAGTCTGGATCATTGGCATGGTCGATTATTTCCTGAAATCTGTCGTGCGATACGATAGTAAGGCGATCAACTGCCGGTATACCGACCCGCTTTCCGTAAGGAAGTCTGAGGCCGCGGCCAATAGATTGTTCAACCAGAGTTTTTGAGTTGGCAGCACGCAAAGGCACAATTGTATAGAGATTGGTGACATCCCAACCCTCTTTGAGCATATTTACGTGAATCACAATTTCTATCGGATTATAAGCATCCTCTACTGTTAGCAGTTGTTGAACAATTTCGTCGCCTTCATTACCCTTTGTGCTTTTCGAATGAATAGTAATGACCTTGCCCTTATAGCGGCTGGCAAAGAATTCAGCAGACTCGACCAATTTTTGTAGAGCGTTGGCATGGCCAGTATCTTGAGCTACGATCAGCATAAAAGGCTTGATTATTTTCTGGTTGTTGTTGCGGGCATATATTTCCAACTCAACCTTGGTGACTTCATGAATACACACCGCATCTTCGAGTTTCAGCTTTTCGAGAGCACTTTCTGAGTAATTCGCCGGATCAAAATTTTCACGGGTAGCAACAGCCGGCTCTTTGACAAAGCCGTCGTCCATGGCACAGCTTAACGGATAACTGAAAATAACATTGTTAAAAGCTTCAGTTTTTGAATTGCCGCGCTCAATCTGTGGCGTTGCGGTAAGCTCGAGACCGAGAACTGGTTTCAACTCGTTAATCGCTGACAAGCCGGCGTCAGCGCGGTAACGATGAGATTCATCCATGATCACGACCAGATCGTCAAGACCTGCCAGATAATCAAAATAGCTTTCCCCAATTTCTTCTCGCAGCCTGCGAAAGCGTGGAATATTTTTCTTCTCATCGTCCGCTGCAAATTTGCCTTTATCTTTGGCGGTAATTTTGGAGATATTAAAGATGTTGATATGAACATCTTCATCAAGAAGCTTGGAACGCCTGATAGCCTGCCCACTCTCATAGTTGTCGCCAGTGATGATCAAAGGCGGATTCTGAGCAAACTCGCCGATCCCCTTGAACACGTATTTGGGTGTGTTTGGCGTAAAATCTGCGATGAGTTTGTTGTAGATCGTCAGATTTGGAGCAATTACGAAGAAATGTCGAATGCCTTCGCTCAAGTAGAGATAGCTGATAAAAGCACCCATGAGCCTGGTTTTGCCAACACCGGTAGCGATAGCAAAGCATAGTGAAGCAAAGTCACGATCAAAAGCTTTCACATGGGCGAATTCGGATTGCACAACTGCCAGTAGATTTGTGGTATCGGCGTCTTTTTCGAGTGGAATAATTTCGCAGAGGCGCTGCAGAATTTCCAGAGATTCACGTTGCGGTTTGCGCAGACTTAGTCGGTTACTGATGGTATTAACATGCTGTATGCTCATATAGTCCTCGAATCAGCTGTTTTCTCTCTGACAAATCGGCCTCAGCCTTCGCCGTCAGGCTTGAACAGGTTGGGTTGCGCGGGTGCTTTCTTTGTTTTCGACTTTCGGGTGCGGGGTTTCTCCGGTTCAGTTTCAATATCAGGAGCCGGTTCATCTACAGGTGTTTCTGGCAGATTCTTGATCTCAAGGCTGTAATCGTCATGACCCCATTCACATTTTTTCAGAACCGCGTTTGGAATTTTTTTTATCGTAAGATTGCCGTAGCGAGCCAGATCACCTCGAAAAGCTGAGCAACAAATCAAAAGAGAGCGTTCACTGCCAATTTCATCGCATATCTTTTCGAGCATTGCTTCAGTCATAAACTGGGTTGTTACATAAATGAAGTCTTTTTCGCTGCTTTGTCCATGCTTCCAGAAAAATTCGTCACTGGGCGAATATTTAAAACCTTCAAGCTTGCACATGGCTTCAGCCAGCATGGCAGCGTTAAACTGCGAATTGATAACCGGATTACCCCATTCGTCTTCTTTTATAAGCGTCGGCCCAAGCTCATAAAACCTGAATCCGCCGCCACCGAACCACGTCTGTTGCCCGCCTTTGCTATTTTCGCCCACTTTTTCGGTACACTTTTCACAAAGGCTGTCCCGGCAATCCTTGCACAGACCTATTGCAGCCTTGTTGTCCGATGCAAGCGTGATGCCACCGAGGTCTTTTCCGTCTACGACCTTCTTCAGCCTGGGCAAACAATGGGTGTAGCAGTGCTCGCCAAGCTCAATCATGATCCAGCGGCGACCCATTTTATGTGCCACCGCGCCGGTGGTGCCGGAGCCAGCGAAGGAATCGAGTATGAGATCGTCAGGCTGCGTCGCAATGTGGAGTGCCGTCTGAATTAGCTGCTCGGGTTTTGGTGTGGAAAAAACATCATCGCCAAATAGCGCCATCATTTCTTTCATTGCGTCTTGGTTATGTCCCGCGAGTGTGTGTTTCCATAGGGACATTGGCATCATCCCTTGGTTAATTTCGGAAAAAAAATTCTTCAACGCAGGAACACTATTGGTTCCTTTCGTTCCCCACCAAATGCGTCCCTCGCGTTCTTTTGTCTCATGCACTTCTCGCGACATTGCCCATACCCGTGTGCGTTTCGGCCAAATCTCTTCACCAGTATTCGGTTGCCGAATTGAGTAAAACAGATTCGGGCGTTCCTCAGCAGAATAGCGACATGTGTAATCCATCGCTTTCCATTTACCTCTGGGATCGTTATCAGGGTTCTTGTAACGACTGGTCTGGTCATCCGTGAGTGGCAGAAGGTTTCTACGGAAGCCATTACTCTTTCGATAGCAAAGTATGTGATCGTGGACATAGCCAAAATCCTTGGTATCAGGCGGCGGTGAGTAACGCTTTTCCCAAGCTATATCGCATAAAAAATTTGCCCGCCCAAACACCTCATCACACATAACTTTAAGGTAATGCGCCTCGTTGTCGTCAATCGTGATCCAAAGCGAACCATCCTCCGCCAGCAAGCGCCGAATGATCTCCAGCCGGTCACGCATCAGCGATAGCCAGATAGAATGCTCAAGGCCATCGTCGTAATGCGTAAAAGCGCTGCCGGTGTTATAAGGCGGATCGATAAACACGCACTTTACTTTGCCGGTGAATTCTTGCTCAAGAGCCTTCAAGGCCAGCAGATTATCGCCATGAATAAGCATGTTGTCGAAAATGTCATTTTCTGAAACCCGGTGAGTGGCGTGGTAAGACTTTTCCGGGTCTTCAATCAGAATTCTTGGCTCAAGCCTTGCCCTGTTTTCTTTGCCAATCCAGGTTAATTCGAGCTTTTGTTTCTTCGACATCAGCTTTCTCCGCTCAATTTCCGCATCTGTTTAGTAAAAAATGCTCTTCAAGGCTCTTCAACAGATGCATTTTAACCAAAGCACCACTTCAAGTCCAGCTATTTATGACAGAGTGAAGTGATTGCTGCGAGCAATGGCACTGAAGGCTGTGCTCAGTTTTCCTAAAAGTCTGCTGTAGATTTTTAAGCTTGTATAATCTTACCAAACACTGAAATTATGTTGAAACATTAGCGCTGCCTCTACTATAATTGATTCGAAAGTTCAGATTGAGAGATGATTAAATGCCAATAACGCCAAGTCCTTTGCGTTACCCTGGTGGAAAAACAGCTTATGCAGAAATGCTTAAGACGATTATTCACCAAAATAAACTCGAAGGTTGTGCTTACGCTGAGCCTTTTGCCGGCGGAGCCGGGGCAGCAATAACCCTGTTGTTAGATGCTACTGTCAGCGAAATTTGGCTGAATGACTTGGATATCGCGATTTACTCATTCTGGAAAGCAATTTTGCATCACACAGGAGATTTTTTGCGGATGCTTTCTGATATCAGGATCACTATTGATGAATGGCACAAACAGAAGCAGATTTATTTGCAAAAGCCAGATGACACGCTGGCACTTGGATTCGCAACCTTTTTTCTGAACCGCAGCAACAGAGCGGGAATACTGCTGGCAAACCCCGTCGGCGGTCTGTCTCAGGCTGGTGAATACAAGATTGATGCCAGATTTAAAAAAGATAAACTTGCTGAAAAAATTATTGCAATAGCTGCCCAAGGTGACCAGATACATCTTTTCAATCTTGATGCTATGAAATTTTTGAAAGTGTTGAGTAATGCCAGCAAAAAAATCCTGGTTTACTTCGACCCGCCTTATTTCAAGAAGGGTGAGTTGCTGTATCTGAATCATTTTCAGCACAATGATCACAAGAAATTGAGCAAAAAAATAGTCAGTTGCCAACTTCCCTGGGTTTTATCCTATGACGATCACCCGGAAGTTACACAGCTCTATCAAGATATACCCATTTATCGGAAAAAGCTGAGATACTCGGTAGCACGCCCTTCTGTTGGGCAGGAGTTAATAATCAGCAAGCTTGCATTACCGGATTATTTGAAAAGAGTCGAGACACAAATTTAATGACAGATCGCTGTGTAAAAATAACAAAAATACAGATAGAGGAATTTCGAAGATTTAATGATGTTGAATTTGAGCTGGGAGCCCTTATAACGCTCATTGCCGGACAAAATGGAACTTCAAAGTCAACTTTACTTGGAATGATCGCACAGCCATTTTCATTTGGTGTGTTCGCTGGCAAGTCAGCAGGTCGTGAAGATGCATCAAAATACACTGACAATTATCACGGCGTTGATCTTTCGTCATTTAAGGATCTTCATGGCAAAGCTTTTCAATATGATTGTAAAGATGTTTTCCGCCTTTCAAAAATTCACGACACTGATACAGAAAAATATAGATACAGATTAAAACTCAAGAGCAACTGTATTAGCAAAGAATCGCCAGTATACTCAGATGGCTTGCTTGTGCGAGCTCAAAAGAGGCCAAAAACCACTCAAATAAGATTTGTAGCCGGACCCGGCATTAGCAGTGAAAAGGGTGAGGGTAATTTTCCACACCCGGTTATTTACCTGAGTCTAAATCGGCATTGGCCGCTTGCGCTGGCCAAGACAGTTGAAGCTGAAAAGACATTTGTTCTCTCCAATGAAGAAAAAACATGGTATCTGAGTAAATACAAACAGATCCTCGTGGCAGATGAGGAGGTTGAAAATATAGAGTTTGTAAGAGCAGATATTAACAAAAAAGGCTATATAGGGGTTTCTGGTCATGATTATGACACTGAAAGCTTTTCTGCCGGTCAAGACAGCCTTGCTCAGATTCTCACCGCTATCTTGTCGTTCAAGCGGCTTAAAGAAAAACTCAAAGATAGATATCAGGGGGGGATGATTCTTATTGATGAGATTGACTCAACACTGCATTCCATATCGCAGCAGCGCCTTTTAGATGAGCTGGCAGCTGCTGCAGAGCAGTATAGTCTGCAAATCGTTGGTACAACTCATTCTCTGAATCTGCTTGAGTATGTATATAAATCCAAACTAAACAAAAAAACCAAAGTTATTTATCTGCAGAGACTAGACGACATAGTTGACGATGCTGGATTTACCTCTTTTGCTGAAATAGAAGGGCATTTGAAAGTTATATCAGCTCCACCCCAGAAAAAAGCAACAAAGCTAAAGGTGTCGGTTGTTTTTGAAGATCAGGTTGGCAAAAGCTTTTTTGATGCAATTTTAGGGAATCATTTAAAACAATATATCAAACCAATTAAAATCCCGAAATCAGGAAAAAGCATCAAAAACGTCAGTTCGAGCTATCTTTTCAATCTGGCTCCTTTGGCTGAAATCGTGCCAGAATTGTCGAAAATTATTCTTGTGCCAGATGGCGACATGGAGGAAGAAAGCAGAAAATCAGTTAAAACTCCTAAGAACTTGATTTGTTTGCCTGGCACATTCATGCCTGAAAGACTGCTATTTGATTTTTTAAAAAGTTTGTCGGGGCGAGACCCGTTTTGGAAAAAGTGCAAAGGCTTTAATTACAGCAAACAGACAGCTATTACAAGCTATGGTTCAGTTCCTGATGAAAAGCAAGAAGCAAAGAAATGGTATAAAACATGGTATAAGAAACAAAGTCCATACTGGGGCACCAACAATGTTATCGCTTTTAAAGCGTGGGGAGAGAATAATAAAGAGCTGTCTCGACAGTTTTGTATGTCTTTTCTGAAGATTCTCAAGAAGCTTAGTCCAGAAGCCATTAGCAAAGAGACTGTAGATAAGATTCTTAATCAATTCAAATAGACCCTAAAATGGGCTTGATACGGTTCTCAAAAATGTGTGTAAAAGCTTGAAACGTTGTGGATTAGAATGCAATTAATAAGATGCACGAAAAAACTACAGACAGAAATGGGTTTGAAGCCGACTGACCTGAGCAGCAGAGAGCCAGACAAATCGCTTCTTGGATCATGGACCGCAAATCTTTTGCTGATGGGCAGATACAAGTGCGTGTTGTTTTTTAACGAAGAGACGTATTTTAACTTTATAGTGCCTGATGTTTTGCGCAAGCACATCAAAGATTTGTCTAATATGTTTGTCGGCAATTTGAGCTGTGTTCTGGCTGACGAAGGAGTTCCTGAGCAGTTGCGCCAACAGATTATTGCAGAATGCGCTCAGATTGAATTTTGCAATACCAACAGCCGCCAGATTCTTGGAATGATGAACCAATTTGCGCGATATTATGAAAATGCATTTTGCGAGCTTGGCAGTCTGCACAGTTGCGAGATTCCCAATGTTATTCGTAACGCCAATCGCATGCTTGCTGGCATGCCAGAGTATAAAACACCGATAATAGAACTGCAAAAGCGTCTCGGCCTGCCAATCAAAAAGGCTGTCAGACTTTTTTGAACCCGCCATGGATTCATTGATGTGTCCTGGGTATTTCACAAATGGCTCTATTGAAAAATGGTGCCGGTCAGATTAGAATGAGCTCTCTATCAAACTGAGGCAGGTATTTCTTGATCTATTTATATTCGGGCTGCATTTTTCTATCGGCTTTTCTACTGTTTCTGGTGCAACCAATGATCGGAAAGATGTTTCTGCCCTGGGTTGGCGGATCATCAGCAGCCTGGAATACCTGCATGTTCTTTTTTCAGGCGTTGCTGCTGGCCGGATACAGCTATACCCATCTGTCGATCAGCCGACTAGGTGTCAAAAGGCAGTCTTACCTTCAGCTCCCGTTAATGTTGCTGGCCCTGTTTTTTCTGCCATTCGTCTACAGCAACTCTGCCGCAATACCAGACGATCCATCGACCTGGCTGCTTGTGCAGCTGTTCAAAACCATTGGATTGCCATTTTTTATCGTCTCAGGTATTGCGCCGCTTTTGCAGGTCTGGTTTGCTAATACCATGCATAAGCGAGCAACAAATCCGTTTTTTCTTTATGCTGCCAGCAACACCGGCAGTCTTGGCGCTCTACTCGTCTACCCAACCCTGATCGAACCATCGTTTGATCTTGCCGGGCAGGCTCAACTCTGGACAGCAGGCTACGTTCTGTTAATGGTTCTGATGGCGGTCTGCTTCTCAGCCGTTAAAAAAACAGAATTGTCAGATCAACCTGTTGAAGTCGCCAGTGCCGATTCTCCCACGCCCACCACACGAACTATCGCATTCTGGGTTGCCGCCGCATTTGTGCCATCGAGCATGCTGCTTGCTGTCACCCAATACCTGACCACAGATCTTGTGCCCGTGCCGATGTTCTGGATAATTCCCCTGATGATATATCTGACAACCTACATTTTCGCTTTTTCTGAAAAATTGGCGCCGCGAGCAGCAAGTTTCAGTAAGCTGTCACTGTTGGTAATACTTTCATTCATGTCATTCTACCTGTTTGTAGAGATAACCTACTTCTGGTTCAGTCTGCTCATACACCTTTTCACGCTGTTCAGCGTCGCGATGTTCTGCCATACAGCTATTGCTGAGAGCAAACCGGCGGTAAAACATCTGACCACTTTTTACCTGTGGATATCATTTGGTGGCGTGCTTGGCGGCTTTTTTAATTCACTGTTGGCACCAGTGTTATTTTCTGACTACTTTGAATACCCAATATTGATTGTATTAAGCTGCCTGCTGATCGACCGTTTCAATAGAAATCAGCCGCAGCAGGAATCAGAGCTGCAGCCAAAAACGCCCCTACCTGCAGCCGTTTCAGCTGTTACTGGTCTTTACATTTTTGCTGCAATAATCTTTATCTCGAATCTCAATCTGCCTGAACAGATTTTTCATTTAGCCACCTACTTTGGCTACAACAACACAGCGCCAGGCCTGAAAGAATTGCTGGAATTCATCGGTAGCAACCACGGCGCAATCAGACAGGCTGCATTTGCGCTCGCCGCTATTATTCCGGCCTTTATATTGATGAAACGCTATCGTGTAGCTTTTGCACCAGTCGTAGCAGTTGTTCTCATCCTGATTTTTGTTTACAACATCGGACAGCACAAGATTATTCGCAGATATCGTAATTTTTTCGGAGTTAAAAAGATTTTTTTTGATACGGAAAACAATCTACGCTACCTTGCTCATGGTTCAACCGTGCATGGCAAGCAGAGCTTTGTCGAGGGCTGGCGCAACGAGCCACTTACTTACTACCATCGGCGCGGCCCGCTTGGTGATATTTTTTCCCTGCCAGCATTTGCTAGAAATGACTTGAAAGTCGGCATAATAGGCCTTGGCATTGGCTCAATGGCAGCTTATTCAAAACCTGGTAACGAATTTGTGTTTTATGAACTTGACCCGCAGGTTGTTGATATCGCGCAAAAAACCGGAATTTTCTCTTACCTTAAAGAGTTCGCCAGCAACTGCAAAATCCAGATTGGCGACGGCCGCCTCAAGATTATGCAGGCAGCGGAGCAGTATTTTGACATCATAGTTATCGATGCTTTCTCTTCTGATGCGGTGCCAATACACCTTCTGACTGTCGAGGCAATGAAAATATATCTTAGCAAGCTCAAAGACGGCGGAATTATAGTTGTTCATGTTTCCAACCGCTATTTGAATCTGCAGCCAAACCTACAGGCGCTGGCACGATCCTACAATCTGCAGCAGACATTTATTGCCGACAGCAATTTCGACCCGAACGACTCAGTAAATTATGAACGCAGTCCTGCTGAATTCGCGATTTTTGCAAAAGATGCCGGCATAGTTAATTATCTAGCCAACATATCAGATAATGCATGGGCGCCAATAGATGCATATCCGAACTTTAAGGCTTGGACAGACAGTCACTCAAGCATATTTCCGTTGTTGAATTTCAGAACCAAAACACAAATTGCCCGAACCGAACTACAAAATTGACAGATTCAGAGGAAATTGGAGAAATTATGACCAGGTATGCGCCCAGATTTGTCTGCAAAAAGCCAGACAAACAGCAGGCAGATAGAGAAAATAAATGTCACCAGGAAGAGTCGGCCGGCAAAATCAGAGAAGAGCACCTCTGGATTAAGCAGTTTGCAGCTACGGCAATGGTTTGTATTGTCTTGATATCAATGCTTACTGGCTGTGGCAAAACAGGGCCAGAGGTTATAATCTATACATCTATTGATCAGCCAGTTGCCGAGCCTTTGTTTAAAGCTTTCACTGAAAAAACCGGAATCAGAGTCAGACCGGTTTTTGATACCGAGGCTGCCAAAACCGTTGGCCTTGCCAATCGCATGCGTGCCGAGTCGGCCGCGCCCAGAGCCGATGTGTTCTGGAGTTCTGAATTTTCTTACACGATCAGACTGGCAGCAGAGGGCATCTTTGAGGCATACCGACCAGCTCAGGCTGAAGATATTCCCGACTATTTTCGCGATGCGCAAAACCTTTGGACCGGTTCTGGGCAGCGATCCAGAGTGCTGCTCGTCAACAAGAACGCTCTCAAGCAGGATGACTGGCCAACATCACTTGCCGAATTGCTCGACGAAAAATGGCAACCAGGGCAGATTACCGTGGCGCGCCCACTTTTTGGAACCACCAACACCCACGCTTCGGCTATTTATGCGCGCGATGGCGAAAAAGGATTGCGCGACTTTTACGAAAAGCTCCAACAGCAGAAGACGGCGTTTGTCGATGGTAACGCTTCGACCCGAGATCGGGTAGTGGCCGGCACAAGTGTCGTCGGTCTTACCGACAGTGACGATGCGCTTGTGGCTATTAAGCGTGGAGCTCCGGTCGCCATGATTTTTCCTGATCAGGGTGGGGAACAGGCCGGTACACTGTTGATTCCCAATACCGCCGCGTTGGTAAAAAATGGGCCTAATCCAGAACAGGCCAAAGTTTTTCTTGATTTTATCACCAGTGCTGAAGGTGAACAGGTATTGACACAGCTCGGTGAAGGTTTTTTTCCGATACGGACAAATCTGGCACCGGATCTGGAATGGTTGCCAAAAGCAGGCGTCAAGGAGCTGCAGGTCTCACTGTCTGAGGTTGCTAACGCTATCCCCTCAGCCAGCGTAATCCTTAGCCAGATGTTTTTGCAATAATGGGTGCCTGGGATCCAAGCACCGGCTATAACCGGCGAACTCTCACGGCGGCTTTGCTCGTTTATCTTGTTTTAACCTTACTTCCTTTAACGTTGCCCTTGCTTGAAACAGGCTGGCAACCGACAACAACAGCAGATCCCGGTCCGGCTATAAAACTGCTCGGGCGTTCGTTGCATCTCGCATTCTGGACAGCCTGTATTGCCACCGGTCTTGGGTTACCACTCGGCATCGGCATGTGGCATTCAAAAACTATTGTTTTTAAACTTCGTAGTATGATTGTGTTGGCTCTTTTGCTGCCACCTTATCTGTTAATTCAAGGTTGGATGGCACTGGCCTGGGCCCCACCGCCTGGCCTCGCGTTTTTACACAGCCCGGAAGGTTTTAACTGGGCAGCAATAATTATGGGCACCAGCATGGCACCTTTGGCAGCATTGCTTATCGGTGTGGGCCGCAATTTTCTGCCTCGCACAGCGCTTGAAAGCATGGCTTTGTCTCAGGGACCGGTAGAAATGTTCAAGAAGCTTGTGTTTCCGCTGATTTTGCCGCTATTGCTAGCAGTATGGTTGATTATTGCCATGCTCAGTCTGCTGGAAGGCGGCGTGCCACTAAGTTTGCAGTTTCCAGTATTTGCCACCGAAATTACTTCACGCTTTCTTGGCGGTGAGAATCCGGTAAGCCTGGCAAGAAATGTCTGGCCGCTTTACTTAGCCTCTTTGGTGTTGTGCTGCGCTACTATATTTCTCACAAGGCGACTAAAACCAGGCCACGCTGGCGATAAACCAGATTCAAACCACTTTCTTTTGAATATAGATTTTTTGCCAGCTTGTCTAAGGATCGCCATTAAATCCGGCTGGCTGCTGTTTGCTCTGCTGCTCGGCCTGCCACTGCTTGGACTGATTCGCCAGGCCTTTACCGGTAGTGTTTACAGTCTCACTGCCAGCTCTGATGGATCAGCAATGCTGCGTTCTGTTATGCTGGCCTCCGCTTCCGGCCTGATTGCAAGTTTTCTCGTTGTGCCGGCTGCAGCGACAATTGCTCTTAAAAAACGCTTTTGGCTTGCTATATTGGTTTTTCTTCCGTTGGCCCTGCCAGCCAGCATAACTGGCATTACCTGGGCCGCCTGGGGCGTGCGATTGCACGCGTGCTGTCGCTGGTTGCCAGAAATCACTCCTTTGCTTCTCGGCCATCTTGGGCGAATACTGCCTTTTGCCATGCTTGTATCGCTTGCGCTCTGGAGTTCACAACATCACCGGGCAGCCAGGGAGGCCGTGTTCATGCACAAAAATCATTTCTGGCAGCGCATTGCAGTCGAATGGCCGCATTATCTGCTGGTGTTTATGGTAAGTGCAGTTTTTTCGCTGCGCGAACTCGAAATTTCGCTGCTGACGGTTCCGCCTGGCGGTGAAACCCTGCCAATAAGAGTTTTTAACCTGCTTCATTACGGCGCTGGCTCGGATGTCGCACGTCTGAGTCTGTTGCTTGCACTGCCGATTGCCGCTGCAGCTCTTACGATCGTCAGAAAATGGGAGAACGCCTAAGCTATGAAACTCAGAATCGACAAGTTATCGTTCAGCCGGGATCAGCTCAAAATTATCGACAACATTTCATACGAGTTCGCGACTGCCCAGGTTACCATGCTGACCGGGCCGTCAGGCTGCGGAAAAACCACGTTTCTGCGTCTACTGGCAGGTCTTGAAACCCCAGATTCCGGCGAAATATTGGCAAACGAAACGCGATGGAGCAGTCCGCAAAAAATTGTGCCACCCTGGCAGCGCAATCTCGATATGCTTTTTCAAGGAGACGCACTCTGGCCAAATCAGACTGTCAGTCAGCAGATAGACTGGGTAAGGAGTCGCACTCAAACGACCCCGGCAGACTGGAACATTGACGAGATAATCGAAGAACTAGGAATAAAAGAGCTGTTGAACCGTTATCCAGCTGGTCTTTCTGGTGGCGAATCCCGACGTTGCCAGCTTGCGCGCATATTGGCCGGAAATCCATCAGTGTTGCTGCTCGATGAACCGCTTTCCGGACAGGATGCCAAAAGCGCGGCAAAAACAGCTCAGCTGCTCGCCACACTGCTTAAAACGGCAAAGATTACAACAATTGTGGTAAGTCACGAAACCGCGCTGTTCTCAGATTTTGCCTGGCAAACCCTCTACCTGCCAGACATGAGTCACGAGAACAAACGGAATTTTACGTAAGTTTAGCTAATAGCTGCCATCTTAACAACCAAAGGTCTTTTTGGTTAGTAACCTTTTTTTTTAAGTCTATGCAATGACGGTGGCTCTGATATCAACGACCAGAAGCGCGCTTAGCTATCCAGGCTGCAGTGATTACTGAAAGCAGAGGCAGCAGCAGCATCAGATTATCCTGCGCCTCGGCTATATTCTCGATAATGCTCAGCAACATCGCGTGGTTGTAACTCAACCTGACCCCGACGTAAGCGCCAGAGGTCACCAGAGTCAAAAATCTGAAAAAACCGCGACTGCTGCCGGCAATGAAGGCAAAAAACACGGTGGCTATACCGAATCCGGCTGACAGCAGAAAACTTTGCTGCTCAAGAGCAGCGCCGCCAGCTACAGAAAGAATTCGCAAGTTTTCGGAGACAAAGAACAGGCCGAATATGAAAGAAACCCATCTGACCGAAGATATCGGTTTGTAATCATCTGGCTCGGCCTGCTTGATTTGACCGGCAGGCTCATCGGGCTGCTGCGAGCTGCGCCGGTCTATGCTTTGTTTTGCGGGTTTGTCAGAACGGCCCGAATCACCTGAGTGACCACGTGCAGCCTGCACAGCGTTCGCCACATAATCGTCAAGACTTTCTTCAATTGCTGAAGAAGGCGGTGGTGGTGCCGACTGACGCACTTGCTTTGCTGGCCGGGGTGGTGGTGCAGGAGGAAGAGGCGCCGCTGGCGGCAAGGGTCTGGCAGGTCGTGGAGGTGGCGCCGGCGGCAGGGGAGTTGAGGGGGGCAACGGCCGCGCAGGTCGAGGCGGCGGTGCAAGTGGCGGTGGAGCTGCCGGGCGAACTGGCTCGGCAGGTCTCGGGAGCTGTGAAGGCGGCACAGAAAGGGGCGAATTCAGCGGCCGGGCTGGTGCGGGTGGCAACGGCTCTTTAATGGCCGGGATTTCCTGCGTTCTATGCAACGAATCAGAGACATTGAACATCATAGTGGCGATGTTCTGGCTGTCTGGCTCTGGTTTTTTTGGGCCATCGACAATTTTTATCGGCACATCGGCAATTTTAAGTTCATCGCCTTTGTATATCGGCATTTTGCCGGTGGGTTTTTCGCCATTCAGCCAGCTGCCATTAGAGCTGTTGAGGTCTTCGAAACAGATATGGTCTTCGTGCTGTATAATCTGGGCATGGCGTCGGCTTACCAGTTTGCTTGACAAAGCCATCTGGCAGTCATTGCTGCGCCCGAGCACCCAGGGAAAGACGTTAACAGTAATCGGGGCGAGGCCGGCAACTTCAAGTATCAGCACAGCTTCAGTTTGCGACTGAGGAGGTTGCGAAGACACTGGTGAAGATGATTTTGATGCCGCAGCTTTTTCGGCATGGTCTTGCGCTTCAGGTGTTTTATCGGGCGCTGCACTCTTGGGTGGTCGCATCACTCGTGCAGCAATACCCGCCGCTGCAACAGCAGCAGCACCCTTCAGTAGATTGCCTGCGGCATTAACAGCCTTGCCGGCAAAGTCTGAGTTGCTACCAGAAGGAGAATCTTTTGGAAAAGGAAAACTGCCAAAGCTGCCAGAACTGCTACCAGATGAAGGTCCACCAGAGCCAGACCGTCCACCGCCAGACGGGCCGGAACTCCTGTCGTCGTCTGGCAATGAGCTGTTAACATCGGGCAAAGATTCGATATCTGGCAGATCTATGTCTGGCAGATCACCTTCGGGGATATATGCTGGTAATCCCGCTTCCGGCATGTTGGCAATTTTCTGCCATTCTGCTTTTAGCTCCTGCATCGCTGCAGTAGTATCGTTGGCATCGACAATGCTGCCATCTGGCTTTATCAGACGATCTTTAATGATTTCTGCGCTGGCGTCAGCAGCCTGCACATGCAGACCTTTGTCGCTGCGAATAATGTTCCAGGTAATACAGGATGGGCCACTGAGAACCGCAGCCTGAAACATGCTGTTTTCGAGTGTAAAAACAAGCTGGTGAGTTGCTGAAAAAAGACAAAGGCTATGATCGTCGAGTGCGCCTTCCCAGTTGCCGATGGGTGGGCCAGCAGGAGCTGTTTGAAACATCGCCATCGCAGCAATTCCAGAACTTAGCGCAACTGAAGCATCGGCAATCAGTTTTTCATCACTGCCAACATTGCTTATCTGCATGGCCAGCTGTTCGATGGCCGGCAAAAAATTACTCAGATCGAGTGATTCTCTTACTGTCATGCGCTGTCTCCGGTTTCTCCAAAGCAAAGGCCAGTGATCAGCAGATCATACTTTATAACCAGCCCGAACATGACAAACACTGAGACGCCAATCTGGGGAATGTCTACAACAGCCGCTTTAAAAATATTAAACGCTTTATCGACAAGACTCATCGCTTCTATTATCGGTGCAGTAGCGGTGCCGCCTGAGAATATAATGCCAAGCATCGCCACGCCGAGCGATCCGCAGGTTACAATAGTGCTGACAATATTCATGATTTCGTCAATTTTGGCGGTTGCAATCTCGTAACTGCCGTAGTTGCTTGATACATCAATAATTTCGCGACTGAAATTACGGCGAACGGGCTCCCAGTCACGAGGCAACCACTGATTCGTCGCATATTTGTAAAGATTACCAACCACCTGATTCGGCTGACGGCCAAGAACGTCAAATTTCATCTTAATATTTTTCATACCAAGATCCTTGATGTCATTCTTGTCCGGGTCCTCGGTATAGTCTTTGACAAACTCTGCAATCAGTGCGTCGAGAACCTTCTCGATGCCATTCTCGCTGATTTCGTCCTGTGTTTTGGTCGCCTTGAGAATTCTTTCTACCTCGTTCTTAACCTGGTCAGAGTGTTTGTAGAGCCAGTCCAGCACCCATGAAGCAAGACCTTTCGCCTTCTGGCAAGCCCAGCCGATAAAAGCTGATGAAAGTTGGTAAATCATCTTGCCAAGGCGTGTAAACAGACTTGCGGCAATATCGATGACCGCCTGAAACAATTCCTGGATGGCAGTTGTAAAGCTGGAAACCCAGCCTGAAGCAGTCTCAACCGCATCATCGGCCGCACCTTTTGCTTTGTTCGCCCATGCTACCAGTTCGTCCCAGTGCTTGGTGGAATTGGCCAGCATCTCGCGAAATGCTGCTATCTTGCTACTCAAAGCTGCCGCCAGATCATCGACAACCTTCACCAGATCGTCTAGTAAACCTCCGATGGTTTTTGCCAGTCTGGCTCCAAATTTTCCGAGCCCTTCAAGAAACGCATTAATTCCGCCTCTGATCTTTTGCAGCAACGGCACAATCTGCTTGGTAGCTTTGTCGCCAAGAGATGAAGCAAAATCGCCCATCCATGAGGCTCCTCGTGCAATCCAGCTCCCAAACCGGCTTTTCGCAAGCCAGTTAAGGATCCTCCGACTTTCTTTTGCAAACGAACTACCCGCCTGTTGCAATTTTTTGCCGCCTTGAAGAGAGTTGAGAGCAATAGCGATTAAACTGCTCATAAGTCCTTCAAATCGGCTTTTAACAAGGTCTTCGTGCCCTTTGAAGCGCCGAAAAAACGAGTCGGATCCTTTGACCGCCACAATCATCAGTTGAACGCCGGCAATGGCAAGATCAATGTCGTCTTCTTTTTTGGCAGCAAGCTGAGAGCAGAAGTGATAGCGGTAATACTGCAACTTTTTCTGAAAATCTGCTGAAAACAGTCTGAGTCGGTCTGTGGTCAAATCATCTTCATAACCTTTTATGCGCGCTTCTTGTTCCTGGTCGAGCAGCATTAAAAAAACCTGCTTTTTCTCAGGATCTGAAGACAATAAAAGCGGAATCGATTTGATTTCGGCCTTTTTAAAGGCCTCTTCGATCTCGGGCAGTTTTAGAGCCCATAACCCTTTGGCGGCTGAGGTCTGCTGCGGCCCCGGCGTAGCATCTTCACCTACTGCCAACGAGAATCTGGCCCCAACAACTCCAAAAAACTTGCGTGGCCCACCCGGCATTTCAACCGGTATAACCAGGTTACCCCGAATTTCACTACCCGTCATCTGGTCTGGCGTAATTTCGATTGATTCAACCGCCGGGTCTTGTATAAGACCTTTTTTCTCAGCGACACAGGCAAGCTTGACCGATGGAACGACCGGTATTACCACTGTTTTTTCGAGTGGCACAGCCTTTTTGCCATCGCCCAGCAGAATCTTAATTTCGTCATAAAAGCGTTGTTTTGGCTTATAAGCAAGCTCAGGCGGCGCTGCATAACGCAGTTCGACATAGCCTTCGCTGTCGGTTTTGCCGGTTTCCGTTAAAATGCTGCCTAACGGGCTGGATTGAGAGACTTTATCCCATACAAACTGCACCGGCGCATTCGCAAGCGGTTCATTTCTGGCTTCCTGGCGCAGTTTGATGCGCACTGCTATTTCCTGGCCGGGTCGCGCTGGCAGTTCTGGCAAAAAAGTTGCTTCAATTGCAATGCGGGATGGGCTCAGCACCAAGGGAATTTCAAGTTTGCCAGTTGGTTTGTCAGACGGCTTAATCCGTGAAAAAGCCTTGATTATAAGCTTTCCACGCAACGGATCTTTGAGGTCCGTCATAGGTCTGGCACTTCGCCAGTTGCTTACCGGCGGCAGAATACCTTTGTCGAGCTCGGCGCACACAATAGTTTCTTCGTCAAAAGTGGATTCGAGCCGATACTCGAAATCTTCGTCAGGAGCACGAAAGACTTCGCCAGTCGCAGCATCGACCTGTTCAACCCAGACAGTTAATGCGCAAGAACTTTGGCCATCAGCCAAAAGCCAGACTTCTGAGTCTTTCCAGCAATCATCGGGAGAAACCGTGTAACCCATTGCTTGAGCTGGTTCCGCTACATAAATATTACACTCTGTGGTCAGCGGCTCCAGTTGCGTTGAATCCGAAACAACCGGTAATGCCTTTATCTTTACTCGCACAGGTTTTGTGAACTTATCAGGACTATTGTAATTTGCAAATTGATCAGTTACCGCTACTGTAGCAGCGACAATTTCGCCCTGATCCTGGACAACAAAAGAAAGCCAACCCGAAGGTTCACAGACGAATTCTGGCTGGTAAAAGTCACAGGGGTTATACTGGCCATTCTGATCACGTGCCAGCATGCGCACGCGAATATCGGTCGGCACCCAGCGTTTGCTGGTAGCATCGTATTCTATCGAAAAGTCGGGCATGTCAAAAGACCTCCAGAACGTAAGCGGGGCCGCCGCCAGGTGCGACGGTAACGGTGGCAGAGCAGCTCTGGCCCCCCCCGATGCCGGTAACATAAATATAGGCTGGTTGTGGCACGGTGCTGGCAGCCGCTTCGGCGCGTTGGCCAACCATGCAGTTCATACGGCAAACACCGGAAGTCTGACTGAGCGTCATCCAGTTTTCGCCCTGCGCTGACAGAGATATCGAAGCATCGCCGGCAGGCACCAGTGCCCCGCCGTTTTCGCTTTTCCAGACGGCGACCATAAGTTCGGCCGGAGATTCAGCGCTGACTGCAAGGTTGTAACTGCTAACCTGCAATACATAGGTAGTTGTAGTTACTGCGGCATCGGCAGCACCAGCGCCAATAGCAGCGCCAATCGACGGTGGCACTCCCGCTTTCATGAGTTCAATTGAGCCTTCAGACTTAACCCATGAAGTTATCTGAGTTAAAATCGGGTCATTCGGATTAACGTTTTCCCACCAACCCTTGTCATGCGCAAACAGCTGCTGATCGCAAAGCAATACCAGCATGCCACCCAGCGCCGTAAAGCTTAAAAACGACGCGACATGGCTATTTACCGGTAAGGGTTGCCCGGTTTTGGTTAGAATAAGATAAAGTGTGTAAAGCGCCAGTCCCCAGCCGACGGTTGGACCATATTGCCATACCGAGCGCGAAAACATGCCGACTGAGACGCCAAGAAACATGAGTTGCGAAAGACCAGCGTATGAAGTTTGCTTAAGAGATGTTTGGCGCAGTTGACCAGCCATTTGCATGCCAATGCGGGCAAGCCATGAACCCAGCGCCAGCGGAATAATAGAGCCAACCAGGCCGAGACTGATAAAGCTCAACATGTTTTGCGACTGCTGCGGCAAATAATCGCTCAGCCAGCGCGCAAAAATTATGCCGGCTGCCAGCGCGACTATATTTAAACCCAGGTTTGGCGTACAGGCTAGTGCCACCTGCTTCGGCATGCTTAGCAGACGCCGCAGGCTGTTAAGTATGCCATTGCTGCGAAATGCCCGCCACATGCTGAGAATAAGGGCACCACCCAGCAACCAGCCAAAGACGGCCGGCCACTTGTTGCCAATAATGGCAATATTGCTGCCAACCTGAAAATCACCGATAGTGTAATCAATATACCAGGGAAGCTGTCCGCTAAAGATCGTATTATTGTAAGCTGACAGATGTTGAAACATGCGGCTGATATTACTGTTTTTATCGAAGCCATCATTGCCGACTGCCAGCAGAAAAGTATGCAACAGAAAAGCGATAACCCCGAAAGTTAACATCACGCGTCCGCGCTGAAATGTATTGCGAAGAATCTGCGCCGTCAGCCCGCGAAAGTCAAAACTGATAAAACCAGGTAGTTCGCTGGCCGCAATCGTTCCCTGACCGTTGTGCTTAAAACTGTTATTAGCAGCAGGTTCTGATGTCTGTACCTTTGCCGCCTGTCGGTGAGACTGTTGTGGATTCTCTGCATGCCCTTTTTCGGCTGACTGGATGCGCGACTCGGTTTCGAGATGCTGCCCGGCCTGCGGTGCAGCCCAGTTGTTGCCGTTCCAGATCAGCCATTTGCCGTTTTCGGCAGAAATCTGCCACCAGTTGCCATGACGATCTTCACAGCGCAGCTGATTTACTTCATGAGTAAAGGTATCCGCATCAATCTGCCCAGCTTTATGTTCCTGGCACAGGCGTACGTATTTCTGTTCGAGCCGCTGTCGCATTTAGCAGATTTCCCTCAAATCAATCTTCAGAATCATCACCCCAAAATGGCAAAACACCTAAACATGAAAATATCATTAGCGAACCAAAAATAAAAGCCTTGATTAGTCGAATTGCAAAGTAAATGTGCTTGTAAGTTGCATCTGCTGTAGAATTTGTAAAACAATGGTGAAATTGCCAATCTTGTAGATAAGTCATCCATACCGATTGTGCGTGTTTTTGAACCGGTTTTTATATGAAAATAGGACTTAAGTCGGAGGAATTCACTCGCAAAAAAGAGTATAGTCAAAGGCACTTTCAAAAGTGAGAACGACATGTTTCCAAATCTTCGACGTGTTTTCCGGATTCGATCTATGCATTGGAAACTGGTGGTATCTTATTTCCTGGTGACGGCTATCTCGGTTATGTCACTCTTTTATTTGTTTTTACTTCCTATTGCCGCCAAGCTTTCCAAAGATTTTTCTTCTCCCGAAAAGATTCGGAGTTTGGCTCTTGGTTATCTTCCGCAATTCATTCCACTTCTGGCCTCATCGACTCTCGACCCAAGAATGGTTCAGGCAAAACTGGAGCAGATTATGGATAGCTCTCCGGAAAACCCAGAAGAACCGTTGACCGGCTGGCGACTTTCGGTTGAGATAACTCCCGGTTTATCAGTAGCCATTACCAATGCCTCGGGAACTGTTCTGGCAGGCTTTCCAAGTAGACATTGGAGCCTTGATTTTCCGATTTGGGATCGTCTGACAAAAGATGAGAAGCCATTGTTTGACTTGGTTCAGCAAGGATGCCTTCTTCCGGGAAAATTACAGATTCAAGATAAACAAAAGACTGCTTTTTTCATTCCTGTCGAAGACAAGAACGGAAAGCTTATCGGCACAGCATTTTTGCGGTTTTACCTTCCCAGGTCAGGACTTGACTTTATTAGACAGTCTCTGGACCTGGTGTTTCCTCTTTCTCTTTTTATCGCTTTTGGCTCTGGATTTGTCGGCATTGGCGCTGGCTTTTTCTTTACACGCGGTCTTATGAAACGTTTCGATCACATTATTGAAGTTACTCAGACCTGGAGCAAAGGTGACTTTACGAAACGTATTTCCGACCTCAAACGCGATGAATTGGGCGATCTAAGTGACCAGCTAAATATTCTGGCAGGAGATCTTGACCGACTTTTCAGTCTCAAACAACGTCTCATTTCTGCTTCAGAGAGAAACCGGATTGCTCGCGACCTTCACGACACGGTTAAACAACACATTTTCGCTCTTTCTATGCAGATCAAGGCGGTTCAAGTTCTGGAAAAAGATGCTCCAGAACTAATCCAACGACGCTTTAAAGCGATAGATGATCTTATTCAGCAGATTCAGCGCGATCTTAGGGGAATCATTCAAGATTTGAGCATTTCCGAAAATATTGGCAAAACTGGACTCGATCTTTTCACTTCATTTATTCGCGACTGGGAAAAAACTACCGGGATTAAAGCTGCGCTGACTGTAGATTTGGATCTCACGCTTCCTTCTTCTATTGATCACATATTATACCCAATTTTACAGGAAGCCTTCTCTAATATCCTCCAACACAGCCACGCTACACTTGTTTCCATTCGTCTTGAGAAAAATGAGACAGGGTTTTCTCTCGAAATCTGTGATAACGGCCAGGGATTTGATACTGCAGCAGCGGTCACTGGCATGGGCCTTAAAAATCTTCTGGAGCGGGGATGTCTTCTTCCAGGCGGGGCAATGGCAATTTTGAGTCAGCCCGGTCAAGGCACTACCCTGAAATTTTCCTGGTCTGAAGGAGTTTAGCAATCAGTATGATCCAAAATCACAAGCAGGAAATCATTTCTCTTATCATAGTCGATGATCACGCGCTGGTTCGACAAGGCATCCGGGCCTTTCTCGAAACACAGCCTGATATTAGCATTGTCGGAGAAGCGGAAAATGGGTCTGATGCCATCACTTTGTGTGCCGAACATGCCCCGGATGTTGTTATGCTTGATCTGATCATGCCCGGAATGAACGGTGTTGAAGCCGCCCGAAAAATCAAGGAAGTAAGTCCCCGAACGCATATCCTTATTCTGACGTCCTATCATGACGAAGAACACATTTTTCCGGCCATGAAAGCTGGTGCTCAATCGTATCTTTTAAAAGACGTCTCCCCAGAAGACCTGATCAAAGCTATTCGTAAAGCCGCCATAGGAGAAACCACTCTGCATCCAAAGGTAGCGAGTCAGCTCATACAGGCATTGACAACGCAGAATAGAACTCGTAAAGAGCTCGGGGCATCGGAGTTGAGTTCGCGCGAAATGCAGGTTCTAAAACTGATTGCCGAAGGCAACACCAATATGGAAATCGCCGAAGTCCTTTTCATCAGTGAAAAAACCGTTAAATCGCACGTCACCAATATCCTGAGCAAGCTTCATCTTTCTGATCGAACAAAAGCTGCAGTTTTTGCATGGCAGAATGGCCTTATTCAAAAGACCCCCTCCTCATAAACTTGACGGGCTTGAGGAGGGAGGACTAGTTAGACTTTCTCGACCATCAGAAGCGATAGCCAATTGCAAATTTGGTGCCAGAAAAATCGAATTCTTTCACTTCCGGGACGGCTAAGAATTTGACTTCAGCAAACAATCTTTTATTAATATTTGCTCCTAAAGCAAAAACGGTCCCAATTCCATTGCACTCCCACTCTGATTTTTTTCCGGTTACCTTTGAATCGAAGTCCACGAAACTTCCGCTAATGCCGGCTGAGAAATAGGTGCGAAAGGAAGTGGAATCGGAAAAATAGTGCCGATAAGCGAATTGTACAGGCACAATGGTTGCCTTGCTGTCATTTTTTTCCTGACAGATCCTATCAATTGACAATTCCAAAGAATTCCTTGACGATCCTTTTGCCGCACGAGCCCCCAACATCAAACCGAAACTGTTCCACGACTTGCCAAATTCTTTTTGCACTTTTTCGTTGGCTGGCAAATACGACTCAATCCTCGGCCTGATCACAATTCGCTTCCAAAAGGAAGTTTTTTGTGAAGAGGAGGATTTTTCGGAACCAGTGGTTTGAGAATCAGATAACGAAGTCTTTTGCGAGTCTACCTGAGAAATGTTCTCTGATAGCGCCTCTTCTGCCAGAACCGGCAAACTCGAAAGCAGAATCAATGCAAGAAAAAAGCCTTGAATGCGGAAAAACGGAAAGAAACGAAACATAATATTCTCCTGTGAAGCAGATTGGAACAAAGATACTGATCATTTGTTCTTTTCACATCGGAGAATAGCAGGTATTCTCTGTGAGTCCATGGTCTGAAAAAGACTCAGACTTTAGACGGAGCATGACTCAGATCTGATGAAAGATTCACTCTGGGTCAGTGAAGGCTTATTGCTCTATTTTTGGAACATCGTAATCAAATATCGGAGGCACTGCCAAATGAAGCAGAGATTCTTTTGATAACCTCAGCAATTAACGAAAGCCATCAAGCACGGATGCGGCGATACGGCATAATCCCTTTTCTTGACCGAGCCATAGGTTGCCGTCGGGGTCCTGCAGCATGCACATGATTTCGCTGCCATTCAAACCGTCGGTTTCTCTGATAACTTTAATGGCACCATTTTTATCGACTCGGGTAAGACCATCCAGTTCTGAGCCGATCCAGATAATGTTGTTTCGGTCTTCAAACAGAGAACGCCCTTTATTGCCGGCAAGACCATCTGTCTGGCGCATTATTTTCGCGCTGCTCAGATCACCCTTTTGCCAGTCCGAGAAAAGCGTAACACCACCGCGATCGAAATAGCCTGTGCCGATCCACATTCTGCGTTGTGAATCCTCAAATAACGCGGAAACATTTGGGTGCGCCAGCAGGTTGGCAGTGGTGTAAGCTGTTTTTTGCGCACCATTCCAGTGCAAGAGCCCGCCTGCCGGCGATTCGTAGCTGCCAATCCAGATGCCACCGGCTGAATCAGCACAGATTGCGCGAACACGTTCGCCGGGCAGTCCGTCTGCGCTGCCGAGATGTCGCCACAGCCCTCCAGTGGAGCGCACGGCCACACCGCGCCAGGTGCCAACCCAAAGTTCATTCTGTAAAGACCAGCATAGCGACATGACTTTTGGGTCAGGCATCGAACTGGTGTGATCATGCCATACGCCCTGAGGATCAAGGCAGAGCAACCCCATTTCGTGACCGACCCAGAGATTTCCGGTAGGGTCTACGAGCAAAGCTTCAATTCTGACGAGATTAACCGGCAAAGTTGCGATACCATTGCTGGTATCATCACAGTTGCGCCAGTCGAATCTTTTCAGGCCGTATAGTCCGCCAACCCATAGATATTCTTCGGTAAGCGCAATTCCTCGGATCTGGTCGCCAGGGCAAAAATGCCGCCAGCCAGCAGGCAGGGTGCGAACCTGTTGTGGTGTTTGTGGCGCCGGCCAGAGCCACCAGCCCAAAACGACCAGAAGCAGCCAGGCCAGCTGATTTTGCCGCGGTTTTCTGATCGTTTTCTGATTTTGCTCGCAGTTCTGGTCACTCATGCATTTTCCAAACAGGAGAGATATTTTTGCTGGCAATTTTGTCATATATACGAGATGACATAAGCACAAATTTTCTTTAAACCGCAAACACAGTTTTACTGCGTTTGCTTATCAGCAGCTGGAAAAACAACACATTTTTACAGTTGTAGTGTGAATACAGAATAACACAAAACACACCATGGTTTTCTGATTAACAGCTGATAGCAGTCGCATCAAAGTTCGTTGGCAGTTTCGTCGCGATCTCGCGGGAATTGCGTTCTGGACAAAACAATCATAGAGTATTAAAGTGATTTGATAAGGCTCGGCAAGAACAGAAATGAACCTGAAGGGTCGAGTTTGGTAAAGAAAAATTGTACAAAAAATGAGGAGCAAACCATGCAAAAATATCTTCTATCGGCTTTTTTGATTGCGGCATTACTGCTGCTTCCCGGGCAAAGCAAGCTATTTGCTGCCAGTTATGGCCTTAATGTTATCGAGAACGACAGTATCGGCGTAATCTATTTTAACCTTGGCAAGGCCTACAATGTTCTGAGAGAACAGGTCAATAATTTTGATAAGACAGCAGACGAGAATACCAAGCAGCAGATAGAGCAGGTTATTAAATCATTGCCGGCTGATAGTCCGCTTGGTAAAGACTTATCAGTAGCCAAAATCAAAGAGATACTAGACAAATGGCATAGCGATGCTGTTTTTATCCCGACCGGAGGAGTCTGGATCTCTGTTTCGAATGATCTGAAACCAAAAATAGTTATCGAGGCACAGATCAAGCTCGACAAACTTGCCGAATTGTTGAAATCGGCTCCACCGGCTAAAGATATGGATCTTACACCAAAAAACAATGTCATTAAATTTGAGATTCCAGGTATGGACCAATCGGTTGAGATCAGCAGTGAGCGCATAGTTATCGGAGATGTTTCGGCTACTCCGGCGCAGCTCAATGAATCCTGGCAGCCATACTTTAAAAGGGTCAGCTCACCAGACCAGCATCTTTCTGTAGAACTTGATGTTCAGGCCATTATCCAAAAAGTTCTGAGCATGAAGGGACCTATGTCAGGCGGCAGAGAAAAAGCATGTGCAGCTAATATGCGTGTAATGCTTGGTGCCGTTGAAATGTATAACATGGACAACACAGAAATGATGCATGAGTTGAACATAGATCCGCTGGTTAAAGATAAATACCTGAAATCAGCTCCAGTTTGTCCTGATGGCGGCACTTACTCAGCTCATGGCGATCTCGTTGAAGATGGTCAGATTGCCTGTTCCATTCACAACACTGTAGAAGACCTTAAAAAATACGATGGCCCGGCCAAGCCAGAGGCGGCTCAAGACTATTCGAGCCAGCTTCCAGACCCTCGCATAAAGCATATAGTTCGTGCCCGCATTTTTGCAGACACAGCCGGGTTGTTGCTGGCAGTAGCTGTTGATGACGAACCGATCAGGCAGCAGTTCAAGGAAATGCTGCAACAGAGCCTGAAGATGCTTGAAGAACAGGCGGCTCAGAACAAAGCTGACGCCCGCACCGAGACAATTAAAAAAATGTTCGCCTCACTTACTCATGTTGACCGTGCACCATGGCTTGGCGTGTCGATCAAACAGAGCGAAAACGAGCAGATGCTTGTGGGCACGGCAGTTGTTGGGATCATGGCCGCCATTGCCATACCCAATTTCAAAAAAGCGCGGTTTGAAGCGCAGAAAAAGGCATGTTTTGCCAATCAACGCGTGCTTATGGGTGCCACCGAAATGTATAACATGGACAACGAAAAAATGCTTAGCGAAGTGAATATTGAAGCGTTGCTAAACGGCAAGTATCTCAAATCAGCACCAGTTTGCCCGCAAAGCGGCACATACAGTGCAATTGGCGATTTGGCCGGCGAAGATGGCAAAATTACCTGCAGCGAGCACGGCTCGGTTGAATAGTAAATCAGCTTGACTGTTATCGCCACGGCGTTTTATTAAACGCCGTGGCGATTTCTTTTAAGGCTAAGCATGCCGTGCCGATAAATGACGGACTTAAGCGAGTTTTAAGCGAGCGGCAGGTTGATATCGCTGCAGCAGAGGCGATCGTGAAAATCAATGATCGGGTTTTCGGCGATGCGGGTGCCAAGGGTTTCGATCAGGCGGCAGACTGCGTAGTTTTTTGACTGTTCCTGATAGTTTTTGAGCCAGTCGTGGCACTGCTGTTGAGTATCCTCAGGGAGTGGACAGCTGAACTTGATGCGGCCAATGTGCAGTCGCTGCGGTTTTGGCGTCAGGCGTGCGCGATAGCAGTTCTGCTTTGTGCAAAGCAGAGTGTAAAGTGGATCAGCATTTATTTCACGGCTGAACTGCCCGAAAAATTGCGAAGCAGTATCGATATACTGACCGACCAGAATCATTCTGATACCCTTGCAGGTCTCGTAAATCCGCCAGCTGGTGTCGCGTTGACTGCGATTTTCGAAAAGTCTGCAGAGACTTTCTACAATTGCTGCTTTTTTATCTTTTTTGACGCCGATACCAAAGATTTCCCAGAATGAATGCTTATAGTCGTCGATATCGAAAATACTGACTGAAGAAGTATTCAAAACCAGCGCGCCATAGCGATTGCGGGTTACTATATTATACTCATCAATTTCGTGAGTAATTTCTTCTCTGACTGGTCTTTCGTAGCTATTGTCGCGTTCAATGGAACCATCAATGAGCATCTGCACACGGAGCGCCTTTTCTTCGCAGCGTTTCTCAGCATCAGACTCAGACTTGTTTGAGCCAGCCGTGCAGGTTATGGTTTCGGGCTGGCCATTTATTAAAACCGAGAATTCCATCGCGCGCCAGTATCTGAACAGATGCATCCGCTCCAGAGCTTCGCTGCTGGCAATCTGTGTGGTGTTCATAGAGCCTCCCGATATATTTTATTCGGCCGACATCTTTTCCGAAGTTTCTTCATAATTCATTAGAGCAGCCTCGCCCGGGGCCAGGTGATAGAACCAGATCGCGACCAATATGATGCCGGCGGCCTGAATAAGACAAAGTCGGGCTGGACTCATCAGATCGCCGAGATAACCGAATGCCAGATAGGCAACAGGAAAAGAAAAGCCGATGATTGCCTGCATTGCCGCAAAAAATCTGCCCTTGACCTGGTCGGGCACAACTCGCTGAAACAGAGTGACAAACTTGACGTTGTTGATACCCAGAGAAGCACCGGCAAGCATAAGCGCCAGTCCAAAAGCCCAGGTATTTATCAGCAGGCCCGGCACTATCATGCAAACTCCGTAAATCATCATGCTTAAAGAGCCCATTCGTATTGTGCGGCCCTGGGTTCTAATCATTGCGGCAACAAAGGTGCCAATCAGAATGCCAATCCAGAGAGCAGCTTCCAGCAAGCCCATTATGGTTGCATTGCCCTCCAGGCTTTTTTGCACATAAAGAGGTACTATCACCAGGGTTGGAGTCGCGAAAAAGTTTACCAGTCCAAAACCGATAAGAAGCTGCTTCAGCAACGGAAATTTCTGCCAGAGTGCTTTGGTGTCAGTGTCATGATTCTCAGGTTCTGTTGCCGGCCTGGTTTCAACGCTATCTATATGTTCGGTTCCATCCGCAGATGCCTTGTCGGACACGGTTTCAGGAAACTCAAGCGTCATTTCAATCAAAGCCGAAAAAACATAGCTTATTGCGTTAATCATTACCAGCAAGGGAATTCCAAGCCATGCAATCAGCAGAGCGCCTAGAACGGATCCGCCAAAACTGGCCAGATACTGAGTTGACGCCTGATAAGCAACTGCCTGTTCAAGATCTTCTTCAGATACCAGACTCGGCAAACACTTGGTTATGGCCGGATTAAAGAACCCTTCGGCAACGGCAACCAGGAAACCAAAAATATATGCCATTTCAAGGGTAAGGGTTTCGTTGCTCAGGCACCAGGCGATATATCCCATCAGTGCCGCAGAAGAAAGATCACAGGCCACCAGCATAACCTTGGCTGGCATGCGATCGACAACTCTTCCGATCAGTTTGTAAAAAAGCAGTGACGGCAAAGCGCCTGCCACCATAAAGGCACCCAGTGAGAAACCACCGTGCTCAGCGCTGCTGGTAAGTATCCACCATACAATCGCGATCTGATAGACTCTGGTGCCAGCCTGGCTGGTAACCTGCCCCAGCCAGAGTCTGAAAAACTGACGTTGAGCGAACAAAAATGGTTTTTTCTTACTGTGCATTAACTGGTCCGCCAATTTTGAAACTGAAAAAAGTCGCTGATTTAAGTCTGTTTATCATATTGGAAATACCGGACAATTTCAATACAAGATATATCAGCGTTTCTTCTCGAGGATCTTTCGCATGATCAGCCAAGTTATTGGCAAAATCAGGAGCGCCGGCAGAAAAATCAGGAGTTCAACAAAATCAAAAGCTGTAAGAAATGGCTTTTCAGCCTCAAAAAGACTCCAGTGCTTCTGATAGCAGGCCGAATCATAGAGAGGCCCGTGGTAAGCGCAATAAATCATGCCATCACCGCTCAAATCACCAGCTGATTTGTAACTGCAGCGATTCGTCGGCGGGATTGGCATTGGCCTGAGGTATTCACCAAGCGGCGAGTTCTCTTTGAACAGAAGTTCGTCGTCGAGACGGCGCAAAACCAACTTTTTGCCTGCCTCAGCATAACGTATCAGCGCCCGCGCTATGCGCTTCTGCATCTTAAAACAGTTCATGTATCTGGGTTCCGGTCTGATACCAGAGATAAATTCGAGTCTGAAAACAATCTCACGTCTGATGTTTCGAAAAGTCAGGCCATCCGCTTCCTTAAAATAGGCAGGGTAAAAAAAATCCTTTGTCATTGATGCTATCGGCGGCTCTGTGTCTTCGTAAGCAAGTGGGTTGAACTCCGCAGAAACAGGAATGCAAACACAAACCAGCAGTAGCAGCAAGCCCGACAGCTTCATTTCCCTGACTCCGGCAAATTATTCTCTAAGCAGCTAAGTGCTTTGACCACAGGTTATCAGATATCGCAGCGATAATGCAGTTTTTTTGTAGCCGGTTTAGCAACCGTTCTGGTAAATTGTTTCTGAAAAGATTGGCAATGGAGTGTTCAGAATGAGCGAAAGCAAACCTGTTCTGCCGGGCCGCTGCTATTGGGTCATACCAGGCCGCTTTCTGGCTGGCAATTTTCCTTACAATCCTGGCATCGATAATCCGCACGACTTTCTGCATTGCCTGCTGGATAGCAAAATCGATACTTTTATAGATCTCACCGAAGAGGATGAACTTGTTCATTATCAGCCTTTGCTGGCACAAATTACCAGCAAAGACATTGTCTATAGGCGTTTCGCTATTGTCGACTATTCCGTGCCTGGAGTGGCTGAAATGCAGGAGGTTGTCGCAATAATCAATCAGCTTCTGGAAGAAGGCCGGCACATTTATCTGCATTGCCGCGGCGGTATCGGTCGAACTGGCACTGTCGTCGGGTGCTGGTTATGCAGCCAGGGCTATAATGGGAATGCTGCGCTTGATGAGCTGGCAAAACTTTTCAGTGCCAGCAATGCTGCGCGCTTTACTCGCAGCCCGGAAACCGAAGAGCAGAGAGACTTTGTAAAAGGCTTTATCAGCTCCGAGCGTAAACCTCAAGCAACTGAGTGAAAATTTTACTGATTTTGTTGCGGCTATTTTTGATTGCCGTTATATCATACTGTTGCAGACTTCCAATCAGCGACTCAGCTTCAAGCGACAGAATGTTGAATGAATGCAGCAAAGAAACTTTTTTAACTTTTTCTGCAAGATCAGTGAGTTCATCAATAACAATAGCGTTGTCTGTCGGGGCAAACTTGTTCATAAATTCCTTCGATACAATTTCACACAACGCCCACGGGTTTGACAGTTGTTCAAAGGCTTCCGGCGGCAGTCTGAAATCTGCTTTTTCCTTAGCTGTTTCAGAGCCTGGTGCATAGCTTAAAAATCGAGCCGCTTCAGAAAACAATCTGAGCAAGCTCACCGGCTTGATAATGAAGCCATCAAACAGACCTTTGAGTTCTTCGAGCTCAGCAAAGCTGTTGGTAGCAGTAACTGCAATAATTGGTACCGAAGCTAGTTCGGCGCAACATCGCAACTCTCTCGCCGCACAAACACCATCTTTCTGAGGCATACGCAAATCCATGAAAATAAGTTCTGGATGCTCTTTCTTAGCCATCTCAACCGCCTCATTTCCATCTGAAGCACAAACTACAGTTAACCCGGCACTTTTCATGGCTTCTGCGACCAGCTCGCGATTCGAAGCTGTATCATCAGCAACAATAATTTTCTGACCGTTGAATTTGAAGCTTTTGCGCACAGAATCTGGCTGAATTTGTCGTTTAGAGCGCTCCGCAACTCGAACGTCTCTGAAGATTACGTCAAAGCGCGTGCCGCGTTGCAGCTCTGTTTTGACTTTGATCGTGCCGTTAAGCAGTTCAATCAGGCGTCGACATATAGCCAGACCCAGACCGGTGCCTCCAAACTTGTTATGTTCCTTGTGTCTGCGCAGCGGATCAAAGATTTCTTCAGGATTTTCACAGGCTATGCCAATTCCGGTATCTTCAACAGAGATCAGGAGATTTATCATGCCCTGTTGCGGTGAATGCCCCAAAGAAACTCGCATGCCTACCGAGCCTTGGTTGGTAAATTTTACGGCATTGCTGACGAGATTAATAAGTATCTCACGAAGACGGGCTTCATCGAACACGATCACAGCTGGGACTTCAGAATCTATCTGGACCCAAAACTCAAGGCCTTTGCGTTCAGCCTCGGCCGTAAACATCGAATCAACTTCAGCGATCAAATCGGCTATGCAGAGCGGCCCTTCTACCGGTTTCACCTGGCCGGATTCCAGTCGCACCAGATCCTGAATGCTGTTAACAATATTTATCAGACTTCTGCTGGCGGCTACTATCGAAGCAGTGTATTGCTGTGTGCGGCCGTTTTCTGCAAGTGGTATCAGTAACTCACTGTAACCTATAATTGCATTCAGTGGCGTTCTAATTTCATGGTTCATGTTGGTAAACAACTCGGCTGTGTCCATGTCTTCAAACTTCAGTTGTTTGTCGCCTTTGCGAGTTGCCGCATTGGCACTTATGAGATTTGTAATGTCTATGAGTAGACCGCGAACTGTTTTTTGTGCCGTTGCGTAAAGATTGTCACCAGCATCGCTCAATATCCGCAAATAGTGAATTTTGGTTTTATTCTCGCTGCTCAGTCGACAAATCCTGAAATCGGCATAATGCACTTCTTTCTGTGCATCACTTTGTTTGGCTTTTTCGAAATAAGCCTTAAACAGCTGCAGGTCTTCAGAATGAACGAGTTTGTAAAAATCTTTTAAATCAGCAACGGTAACGGCATTATCACCCAAAAGTCTTTTAACCGCGCCGAACAAAATGAGTTGCCCGCTTACCGGTTCAAGTTCCCAGACAACCACACGACTACCCTCAATACTCTGTCGTAGAATTTCTTCATTTGCGCGCAGTTTTTCTTCGGCCAGCTTCTTTTCAGTTATATCTACAAAGCAGCCTTCGCAATATTGCCTGCCGTCCTCAAAAAATATTCGTCCAAATACCGCCGCCCAGAAAAGTTGACCATTTGCCCGCCGAAACTTCATCTCAAGGCTACGCACCTGATCACGCTTCTTGAGCTCATCGAAAAAGAATGTGCGGTCTACCGGAGTTATATAGAGCTGGTGTCCGATACTCTGAACGGCTTTGATTGCTTCTTCAGGTGAAGAGTAGCCTATAATCTCGGCCATCGCCTGATTCATGCTGACAAACTGGTCACTGTGACTGCGCCAGATTCCAACCGGGAGATTTTTGTAAATGCTCCGAAAATACTCAAGTTCTGACTGCAAAGCAGTTTCTGAGTGTTTCTTGTCGGTGACATCAGAAATCACCCCATAAGCAATCGGAACAGGAGCATTCGCATTCCAGTAAAACACTGATTTTATCCATACTTTAGAGTCGGGCGCATTAATGTTGGGAATTTGGTCGACGCCAAGCTGCCAGGTCGATTCTCGATAACCCTGCCCGCCCGTGCCTGTGAGTATAGCCTTCCTGAACTTCAGCCAGCGTTCTTTGGCCTCGGCAATCTGATCTGGTAGCAAAAGCTTGATCAGATGGTCAACATGACTAATGCTCTCGGGTTCTACGTGCAGCAATTTGCGCACATCGCCAATCAGTTGAACGGTTTCATCGGCGGGAACAATGGTGAAGCAAACTATTTTTGCGGCATCGACATAGCGTTTAAGCTGATCATGCTGATCTTCACGTGTCTTGATTATATTTGCGATCTGGACACCAATCTCGGTAAATTCATCGTTAAGAGTGTCATCTGGCTGATTTATTGCCCCAGCTTTTGCCGTCGTCTGCAAATACTGGTTAATTCGCTGTATTCTTCTGCCAACAGTGATCTCGAGAGCAAAAGAAATGCCGACAATAGCACCTGCTGACATCATGAGAACTATCAGCACCTGATAGAGCATGAAATTGTCAGCCAGAGCCGACAGCGCATTTGGCCGAACCCTTAATCTGATCCACCATTCCTGAGCTTTACCATCTTTGTCTGGCACCAACAACTTGTGCTGATAAGCGATCGTAGGCAAGCGCTGCTCTCTTGCACCATCGCTGTAAGAGGCCACGGTACTCCCTGCCGGGTTGACCAGTCTTATAGCGGTGGCATCTATGAACCCTGCGATTTTTCGCAGCGAATTCTCAATCTTATCAGACTGGTTAGAGAGAACAACCATACGTAATTCTTCAGTACATTCGCCAACCAGTCGGCTGAGCTGTTGCTGATATTGCGCGTCTAGACTGGTGTTGGCAAAGCTCATAATTATGAGAATTACGATTCCGGATACAAGCAGCATCGCCGAGAGAGAGTAAGCTACAAAACGCAGCTTCAAGGAGCGAAAGACTTCTCCGCCTCCTAATTGTGCGACACTTTTTTTTTCGTGTACACTGTTCATTGATACTCTCTCTGATCGGCTTTTTAAGCCTGTTTGCGAGCGTTTTTTTTTTTTCTCTGTTTTGCTCGTTTGATTATATGTCTTTTTTGACCTGCATGTCAATCGCAAGCAGATCCTGAACCAGTAAGTGAAAGACTAAGGAGTCTAAGTCTCAGCTGCTTTTAGGCAGCTCAATTTTCTTTGGCTTATCGACAAAAGGCCGATAAAGCACAATAACTCGACCGATTACACGCACAAGAGCTGCATCGGTAGCTTTGCAAATTTCTATGGCTGCATCGGCGGCATCTACCGGGGATGAGTCGAGCAGCTTGATTTTAATCAGCTCATGCGTGTAAAAAGCTTCGCTTACACTCGATATAATCTTTGATTCAAGCCCCTGTTTGCCAATGCGAACTATTGGTTCAAGGTGATGGGCCAGACTTTCGAGGTGTTTGCGCTGATGCGAGCTGAGTTTCACTAGGTTTTCTCCAGATTTCAGATAAGAAATTTATACACTAGACTGTTAAACTTTGCAAACAGACTATAGCAATTACAACAATCCCTTTCAGGATTGGTTACAGGAGCATGCTGATAATCTCCTGGATCTGGCGCGGGCTATTCACAACATAAGCATTCAGGCCGGCCTCACGCGCTCCCAACACATTTGCGTCACTGTCATCAAAGAAATATATCTGCTGTGGTTCCTTTTGCAGGCTGCTGCAAACCGCTTCGTAGATTTCGCGATCTGGCTTCACCATACCCATTTCGTATGAAAAAAACAGGTGGTCAAAAGGCTTGAATATTTCGGTGCTGTTGCGCAGCGTCCCGACATGCACGGCATTAGTGTTTGATAACATTGCAAGAGTGCCGTATTTGCGCAGTAATTCCAGGATGGGCAAGCAATCGGCTTTAAGCGAACCAATTATACCGGCGAATTCAGACTTGAATTCGTTAACACTCAACGTGCTGCCGGTCTCGGTGACGAAATCGCTGTAAAAAGTGGCAAAATCTGTTTTACCAGCTTCATAAGCTCTTGCCGATTTGAGCTGCAGCCATCTGAGTTTAAGTTCTTCGGAATCGTGTGTGCACGAAAACAGAGATCTTGCGCGCTCCTGCCAATTAAGGTCGATTAGTACTCCGCCAAGATCGCAGAGAATTATGGCGTCCGCCATATCAATTACGATTAATATGGCTCGAAACCTGGAATCCGAGCGTATCTCTATGACGTTGTTCAACCAGTCGTCTTTGTTTTTCGGCTTCAATCTGTCTAAATGCCAGCCAGATCAATAACGGGACAATAATGAGATCGTCGAGATAGCCGATGATCGGAATAAAATCAGGTATAAGGTCAAATGGCCACAAAAAATATGCAACCGCCGCTATCAGCAAAACCTTGGCAGAAAGCGGTGTTTCTTCGTTCTTGACCACGTCCAGATAGCCATGCACTTTGGTACTAAATTCGCCAGTTTTGCTCATAAGATCTCCATTCCGCTGATAGATCAATCATATCACAAAATATCCGTGTTATTCATTTGATCTCTTTGATTCAGTTGAAAAAAATATTCAGGACTTATTGCGAGTAGCAACGGATTCTCGCACCATTTTCACGAAATACAGCATGACGCGCGTATCGTCAGTTAATTCTGGGTGGAAAGCACATCCGAGGAGGTTGTCCTGCCGTGCCATTACAATACGCCCTTCGTGTTCGCAGATAACATCAACGCCTTCGCCCACCTCAGCAATGTGTGGCGCGCGAATAAAAACACCCGGAAATGCCTTGCCGATACCCTTTATATCCAGGTTGGCTTCGAAGCTGTTAATCTGTCGGCCGTAAGAATTGCGCTGTACAACTATGTCCATCATTCCAATATGGCAGCCGTCATAGCCCTCAATAGACCGCGCCAGCAGAATCAGGCCGGCACAGGTTCCAAAAACCGGCCTGTCCATGCTTATAAAACGTTTCAGCGGTTTGAGCATATCGTATGTGTCGATCAGACGGCGCATGGTCGTGCTTTCGCCGCCGGGCAGTATCAATCCGTCGATCTTTTGCAGATCTTCGGCCGACTTTACTGCGACCGCTTCAACACCGCACTTTTTAATGGCGTTCGCATGTTCTCTTACTGCCCCTTGTAGCGCCAGAATACCAATTTTTGTCATTATGAGTGTTCCGGGCTTACCAGCCGCGCTCCTGCATGCGATCAGCAGGAGCAATTGAAGACATCTCAAGACCGGTCATCGGAGCTCCCAGTCCCTTAGAGATTTCGATCAGCAATTTGTAATCTTTGTAATTGGTTGTTGCTTCGACTATTGCGCGTGCAAATGCAGCCGGGTTCTCGGATTTAAAAATACCTGAACCAACAAAAACGCCGTCAGCGCCAAGCTCCATCATCAGAGCGGCATCAGCTGGAGTTGCCACGCCGCCGGCGGCAAAATTAACCACAGGTAGACGTCCGTTCTTTTTGATTTCAAGCAGAATCTCGTATGGCGCACCCAGCAGTTTGGCTTCGGTCATAAGCTCGTCTTCGCTCATGGCAACAACTCTGCGGACCTGCGCATTAACCTTGCGCATGTGGCGAACGGCTTCGACAATATTGCCAGTGCCAGGCTCGCCCTTGGTGCGCAGCATGGCAGCACCTTCGCCCAGACGTCGGGCTGCTTCGCCAAGATCTCGGCAACCGCAGACAAATGGCACGGTAAAAGCACTTTTAAGCAGGTGGTATTCTTCGTCGGCTGGTGTCAGCACTTCGCTTTCGTCTATGTAATCAACGCCCATGGCCTCAAGAATGCGTGCCTCAATGATATGACCAATACGGGCCTTTGCCATGACCGGAATCGAAACGGCTTTCATTACCTCTTCGATAATGCTCGGGTCAGCCATTCGCGCAACACCACCGGCTTTGCGAATATCAGAAGGAACACGCTCAAGAGCCATTACTGCAACGGCTCCGGCTTTTTCAGCTATGCGCGCCTGATCAGCGTTTACCACATCCATGATAACGCCACCCTTTTGCATTTCGGCCATGCCACGCTTAACTCGAACTGTTCCAACTCTATTTTTCATTGTTTCACTCCAGCTATAAAAACTTTGCAATATTCAGAAAGGAGTTAAATAACGTATTGCCTGATAAATAGCAACACTCTTTTTTGATTTTTTCCAAGACTGCTGCAAGGAAAGATAAATATTTCACAAAGCTCTTGACGTACCTGAAAATTGGTCTTATTATTATATTGAAATCAGGAAAAATTTATCGATAAAGATTTATTGATAAAAATTCCGCGATTGTAGTTAAGAAATCTTGACAGTCCGAAATTCATCTTAAACATTACTGAACAGCCATTATGGAGAACATAATATGATTACAAAACCAGAGTTCAGCATTCCAGAACCAACGCTGAAGCGCCTTCCGCGGTATTACAACTACCTGAAAGGCCTGCTGAACAAAGGCCGAGAAGTGGTTTCCTGTACCCATATCGGCAAAGACCTTGACCTTGATCCGCCACAGATTCGCAAGGATCTTGCCTACACAGGCATTCGTGGCATTCCCAAGGTTGGCTATCAGGTCGAAGTGCTTCTTAATAGCATTGAAGAATTTTTTGGCTGGAATTCATGCGATGAAGCCTTTTTGGTTGGAGCAGGTAACATCGGGCGCGCACTGATCAATTATCAGGGCTTTCAGCGCTATGGCTTCAGAATTGTTGCAGCTTTTGACAACTCACCAGAAATAGTTGGCAAGCGCATTGACAAGATTGAGGTACTGCCACTTGCCAAGCTTACTAACCTCTGTTTAAGGATGAATGTGAAAATAGGAGTCATAACTACCCCGGATCACGCCGCACAGGAAGTTGCCGACATGATGATTGCAGGTGGCATCAAAGGCATCTGGAATTTTGCGCCAGCAGAAATTAAAACGCCAGAAGGGGTGATAGTGCAAAGCGAAAATCTCGCTGCCGGACTCTCCATGCTTTCCAAAAAGCTGCAGATGCTTCAGAAGTCGGGAAAAATCAGACAGGAGGACACAAAATGACCAGTCAGCCACAAACCATAATGAGAAAATTCGAAAAAGTATGCGAAATCATCGAGCAACACAACAATGATAGCTCCAAACTGATTCCGATCCTGCAGGCAGTTCAGGAAGAATACCGCTATCTCCCCGAAGATGTAATCTATTACGTAGCCACTGCACTTGGTATTCCTTCGGCGCAGGTTTACGGAGTTGCCACTTTTTACTCACATTTTGCGCTTAAACCAAAGGGCAAATATGTCATCAAGATCTGCGACGGCACAGCCTGTCACGTCAAAAAGTCGATTCCGATTCTTGAAGCCCTGCTTAAAAGGCTGAAACTGACACTCGACAGCATGACTACCCCCGACATGTTGTTTACTGTCGAAACTGTTTCGTGTCTAGGGGCCTGTGGCCTTGCACCAGTTCTAACAATTAATGATGAAGTTCATGGCCTCATGACCCCCGAATCAACTGCAGCGCTTATTGACCAGATCATAGCCCGGGAGGAAGAAAAATGAACAGCACTCAGATAGACCTCAAACAGATTGCAACTGATTTCCAGAGTCGTGCAGAAGACCGCCGGGTAATCGTCTGCGCAGGCACTGCCTGTGTGGCAAACGGAGCCCTTTCATTAATCGACGCACTTGTGAAAAATGTCACCATGGTTGGCATAAATGTCAGAGTAGAAGCACACGAAAAAGAAAAAAAAGACCTTCGCTTGTCAAAAAGTGGCTGCCACGGTTTCTGTCAGATGGGCCCGCTGGTAACTATATTGCCCGAGAACATACTCTACACTAAAGTTAAAGCCGCTGATGCCGCAGAGATAGTTGAAAAAACGCTGGTTAAGGGTGAAATCATCGAGAGATTGCTTTTTGTTGAACCATCTTCAGGTAAAACAGCCAAAGGCAGCGATGAAATTACCTTTTACAGCCGCCAAAAACGAACTGTTTTAAAAGACTGCGGACACATAGACCCTGAAGATATAACTGAATATATCGCACATGGTGGCTATGAAGGCGCAAGAATCGCATGCTCAGATATGAAACCTGCCACAATCTGCGAAGAAATGCTGGTTTCTGGTTTGCGAGGACGTGGCGGTGGTGGCTTTCCAACTGGGCGGAAGTGGCAGCTAACTCTGGTTCAGCCAGGACTGAAAAAATATGTCATCTGCAATGCTGACGAAGGCGATCCCGGCGCTTTTATGGATAGAAGCGTCATGGAAGGAAACCCACACTCTGTTATTGAAGGCATGATGATCGCCGCTCGCGCTATTGGTGCTGACGAGGGCGTCGTCTATTGTCGAGCCGAGTATCCGCTCGCAGTTAAACGCATGCGAAAAGCTATCGAAGCCGCACGTAAGATCGGCATACTTGGTAACAATATTTTTAACAGCGGCTTCAACTTTGACGTGAACGTCATGGAAGGTGCCGGCGCATTTGTCTGTGGAGAAGAAACAGCACTTATCGCTTCGGTCGAAGGTAAGCGCGGTATGCCAAGCCCGAAACCACCTTTCCCGGCCGAAAGCGGTCTGTTTGGCAAACCCACAGTAATCAACAACGTCGAAACTCTTGCCTGCGTTCCGCTTATCATGCGCAATGGTGCTCAATGGTTCAGATCACAGGGAACCGAAAAATCTCCCGGCACCAAAACCTTTGCGTTGACTGGCCATGTCGCTAACACTGGTCTGATCGAGGTTCCATTCGGCAGTACGTTGCGAGAAATCATATTTAATATTGGCGGTGGTATTACCGATGATCGCGGCAACCCCATGCCAGGAGGCTTCAAGGCTGTTCAGATTGGTGGCCCTTCGGGCGGCTGTCTGATTGAAGAACATCTTGATCTGCCGTTGGATTTTGACTCACTTCGCGATAAGGGTGCCATGGTTGGCTCCGGCGGACTCGTAGTTATGAACAAAAGCACCTGCATGGTCTCGATTGCCCGCTTTTTCATGCAGTTTACCCAGAACGAGTCCTGTGGAAAATGTGTTCTCTGCCGCGAAGGCACCCGCCAGATGTTGAGCATGCTCGACGAAATAATGGCTGGCAAGGCTGACGAAAGCACTCTGATCAACCTTGAGAAACTTGCTCGTGCAGTCGCCAAAGGCTCACTCTGCGGTCTAGGTAAAACCGCACCAAGTCCGGTTCTTTCCACTTTACGTTACTTCCGTGCCGAATATGAAGCTCACGTTTTTCAGAAAAAATGCCCGGCCGGTCAATGCAAGGCATTGGCCAATCCGGAAATAGACCCGACACTCTGCAAGGGCTGCACGCTCTGTGCCAAAAGATGTCCGGTTGGCGCAATCAGCGGCGAAGTAAGAAAATCACACGTAATTGATGTTGAAAAATGCATCAAATGCGGAGCTTGTGTGGCAGCATGCAAATTCAATGCAATCATGGGGGTGTGAACATGTCCAGCAGTGAAAGAAACTTCTTATCAATAAATGGTTCAGAAATCGCAATAAATGGTGAGCGCAATCTGCTCGAACTGATCAGAAAGGCTGGCATCGAAATTCCCACCTTCTGCTATCATTCAGAACTAAGCATTTACGGCGCCTGTCGCCTTTGCCTCGTAGACATCGAAGGGCGTGGTCTACAGGCTTCGTGCTCAATCAAGCCAGAACCGGGCATGAAAATAAAAACCGCTACAGAAGAAATCCGTGAAATTCGCAAAATTTCGGTTGAACTGCTGCTTGCCAATCACAAGGTCGAATGCCCGACCTGCCCGAAAAGTTCTTCGTGTAAGCTTGAAGAACTTGGAAGAAAGCTGGGCGTAACTGAAGTCCGCTTTAAGAAGACAAATATTGATTATCCTAAGGATTATTCATCCGATTCGCTGATCAGAGACCCAAATAAATGCGTACTCTGCGGCGATTGCGTACGCTATTGCCGCGAAATTCAAGGAATTGGTGCTATCGACTTTGCTCATCGTGGCAAAAACACTATAGTTTCGCCAGCATTTGGTAAAGATCTCGGCAAAGTTGAATGTGTAAACTGCGGCCAATGTGCTGCCGTCTGCCCGGTCGGTGCCATTACGGTCAAACCAGAAGTAGATCAGGTTTTTAAAGCTCTCGACAACTCCGAAAAAGTTGTGGTTGCGCAAATTGCACCAGCAGTGCGAGTCGCTCTTGGCGAACAGTTCGGCATGAATTCCGGCGATATCGTCACCGGCAAGATTACAGCGGCACTCAAGCGTATGGGCTTCGCTAAGGTATTTGACACCTCTTTTTCAGCAGATTTAACGGTTATCGAAGAGGGAACTGAATTTCTCAATCGTTATACTAAAGGCGAAAAACTTCCGCAGTTTACCTCCTGCTGCCCTGGCTGGGTCAAGTTTGCCGAGCAGTATTACCCTGAGATTCTACCGCGGCTTTCATCATGCAAATCACCACAACAGATGTTCGGTTCACTGGCACGGGAAATATTGCCAGCCATGCTTGGCGTCAAACCCGAGAACCTGGTGATCGTATCGATAATGCCATGCACAGCCAAGAAGTTCGAGGCCCGTCGGCCAGAATTCACTCATGACAAAATTCGAGACATCGACCATGTATTGACCACTCAGGAGCTCAGTCGCATGATCGAAGCCAGCGGCCTGCGCTTCGATGAACTGGAACCGGAATCACTTGATCTGCCACTTGGTTTCAAAACCGGTGCCGGCGTCATTTTTGGCGCGAGCGGGGGGGTTACAGAAGCAGTGCTGCGCTTTGCAGTTGAAAAGGTTACCGGCAAAAAACTTGAAAATGTTGATTTCCATGCAGTGCGCGGCGAAGCTGGACTGCGTGAAGCGACTTTCAATCTTGACGGAAAAGAAGTGCGGGTTGCAATGGTGCATGGCCTCAAAAACGCTCGTAGAGTTGCTGAAGAAGTTAAGGTAGGCAAATGCAGATATGACATTATCGAAGTCATGGCATGCCCAGGCGGTTGTGTTGGCGGTGCCGGTCAGCCGGTTAACTTCGCACCTGAAGTTGTAAAACGCAGAGCTAAAGGGCTTTACGAAGCCGACAAAATGCTGCAGCTCCACAAAGCTCAGGAAAACCCATATATCATCGAAACTTACGAAAAGATTCTCGGTGAAGTTGGTGGCCAGAAAGCTCATCATCTTTTGCACACTAAATATCAGTCACGCCGCCGCATTACCGAAAAAGGCATGCCACTGATTACAGGTGAAGGCACTGACAAGCTGTCGATAAAGATCTGCGTTGGCACCAACTGCTATCTCAAAGGCTCGCAAAACATTCTTAAAGCGCTTACCAAGGATATCGAAGATCAGGGTCTGACTGAAACCGTCGATATCCAGGCTACCTTCTGTTTTGAAAAGTGTGGAGAAGCCCCGAATGTAATGGTCGGCGACCAGCTGATCAGCAAATGTACTATAGAAAAAGCCCGCGTTGCGCTAAACGCTGAACTGCAGAAAAAAGCAGCTGAAACCTCTGCAACTTCCTCGTAAAGCCGATTATTAATCAGACCTTGAAAGACCTTAATCTTTGATAATTTGATGAACTGATAATCTATACTCTCTCTTTGTCGCACGCAAGCTGCTGGGGCTTCTTTCGCCTCAGCACAGCCTCTCTCGAGAAGCTCCAGCAGCCCGTGCCGACCTTTTCTCCTGGTTTCATCGGCTAGATAATAAATATTGTTTGTAAAGAGTTCAGAAATGAGCTCCAGCAAACAATTGATCATCAAACACAAAGCTACTGATAACAAATTTCAACTGAGTCGAAAACAAGAGAAAAAGTTCAGAACGACCACCGGTTCAACCTGGATCGGCTGGGCGCTGAATTCAAGGAGCTGTTTATGAGCAACGATTCAAACGACATGCCTCAGCATGAAATCATCATGTGCATGGGTAGTGCCTGCTTTACTCGCGGTAACAAGCACAGTGTGGAAATTGTTAAACAATACCTGGCTCAGAGAAACCTGCAGGCAATCGTCACTTTTAAAGGATGTCTGTGCAATAATCGTTGCAAAGCGGCTCCTGTGATAACAATTGATGGTCATCATTTTGAAAAAGTTTTGCCGCAGTCTGTGACTGAAATACTTGATCATTTTTTTCTGAATGACGGGGGAAATCATGAATCAGCTTAAACCAGTTTACACTCAAAAAGCAGACTGTCAGGACTGCTACAAATGCGTCCGGGAATGCCCGGTCAAAGCTATCAAAATTGAAGACAACAGCGCCTGCATAGTTGATGAGCTATGTATTCATTGCGGTCGTTGCGTAGAAGTCTGTCCTGTTGGCGCCAAAAAAGTTCGCAATGATGTACCAACAATTGTTAAGCTTCTGGAACTTGGAAAAAAGATCATTCTTTCGACTGCACCTTCATGGCGAGCAGAATTTGAAGATCTGCATTTATCTCAATTTATACAGGCAATTCATGCACTTGGCTTTCATAACGTTTCTGAAACAGCGGTTGGAGCACAGATGGTGTCTGCGGCAGTTGCAGAACTTATCGATAACTCATCTCAGCCGCTTTTTCTTTCAACCGCCTGCCCGACGGTTGTCGACCTGATCTACAAGTATTATCCACAATATTCACGATATTTCACTCCAATAGCCTCGCCTTTGATTGCTCATAGCCGTTTTCTGAAGTCCATCAGTGATGCAAATACCGGCATTGCCTTTGCCGGCCCATGTGTTGCCAAGAAAATCGAATCTGAGTATTACCAGGAAAACCTACTTGGTGCTATCACCTTTTGCAATCTTCAGGAATGGTTTACCGAGAAAGCCATAGATCCGTATAAATTTAAGGTTGTTGATGATATTAATTTTTTTCCGTACAACGCGGCTGAGGGTGGCCTTTATCCCATAGATGGCGGTATGATTTCTGGAGTTAAAGCTAGATTGCAGAAAAAAGACATTGAGTTTATGTCTTTTTCTGGAATTGAAGGCATAGTATCTGCTCTGCGCGAAATAGACAAAAGACCGCTGCGCCGACAGGTCTTCATTGAGCTGCTTGCATGTTCTGGCGGCTGTGTTAACGGCCCGGTAATGAGGCATAAACACGCTACCATCAACAAACGCGACAGCATTTTCAGCAATGTCTGCAAACCGTCGGATGTGACCAGAGAGATAACTGGCATCGATATCAGTGCTTCTCTCAAAATTGCTCAAATACAAAAACATCAACATTCCGAGCCAGTTCTCAGGGCTGCACTGCAAAAAATTGGCAAAACCAGCTCCAGAGATGAGCTTAACTGCGGCAGTTGCGGATATGATTCGTGTCGCGACTTTGCCGAAGCATTGCTCAATGGCAAAGCAATGGAAAATATGTGTGCCTCATATATGCGAAAACTTGCCAGCAAAAAGGCCAATGCTCTCATTAAAGCAATGCCTGCCGGCGTTGTCATTGTTGATTCAGGTATGCGCATCATAGAATGCAATCGTCGATTTGCCAGTATATTTGGACCTGATATAGAGATGATTTTTGATGCTTTGCCAGGTATGGAAGGCGCTCAGCTTTCAAAAATAGTTACTTTCCACAAAGTTTTCAGAAAGGTTCTGGTTACCGGAGAAGACTGGGTTGATCACGACATCAGCTTTAAGGATCACCAGCTTAATCTTTCGATATTTTCGATCGAAAAAGGGCAGGTGGTTGGCGCTGTAATTCAGGATATAAGAGTTCCACACGTAAGACGTGATCAAGTCGTGCGTCGAGTTGAAGAAGTTATCAGGCTTAATCTTGAAACAGTGCAGAAAATCGCTTATCTGCTTGGCGAAAATGCTTCTGAAACCGAGATACGCCTTAACAATGTTCTTGAAGCATTTGGCAGTGAACCGGAGGAACTAAATGAGCTTCCCGAGCAATATTAGTGACTGCTGTGTTGAAGTCGACTTTCACCAGAAGAACTGTGGGAAACAGCGTACTGGCGGCGATGTTTTTCTGTCTCGCAAGCTGAAGGCACAGCAGCGGGTAATCTCTGTGTTGTCAGATGGTCTTGGCAGCGGAATTAAGGCTGGAGTCCTCGCGACCTTAACAGCTGTTATGGGCATTAACTACATGTCCAGTTTCCGCGATCCTGCTAAAGCAGCACGAAGTATCATGGATACTCTGCCTGTGTGCTCGCAAAGACACATCAGTTACAGTACATTCTCCATGGTTGACGTAGACTTTGAAAACGATGTTCGCATTGTTGAATATGATAATCCACCAGTCATGGTAGCTAGAGAGAATGAAATTATAAACCTGCAACGCCAACAGATAGAGGTCGCTCGCACAGGAAAAGAGCCGGCGCCTATTTTACTGGCTGATTTTCATGCGCTGCCGGGTGACCGCATCATAATGATTTCTGACGGAGTAAGCCAAAGCGGCATTGGCAGTAACTCAATGCCTTTCGGCTGGGGTGCTGATAAAGCCGGTGAATATGTTAAAACGTTGATTGTCAAAGATCCGAAAATTTCTGCACATGATCTGGCAACTGCCATTGTCGAAAAAGCCTGGCTAAATAATGGCGGCAAGGCGCTGGATGACATAACCTGCGGGGTAATATATTTCAGACAGCCACGAAAACTTCTGATTATGACAGGGCCGCCTTACGATCAGCGAAAAGACGTGATGCTGGCCGAGCTTGCCAAGAATTTTCCAGGAAAAAAAATCATTTGCGGCGGAACTACCGCCAATATTGTCTCTCGCGAAACCGGGCAGCCTGTCCATGTTCTATTTGAACGCATAGATCCAGATTTGCCGCCAGGCGCAGCAATGGAGGGTGTGGATCTTATAACCGAAGGAATTCTAACTGTCGGGCGAGTGGCAAAATATCTCGAAGATAAACGCGACCCCGACAATCTTCCACAAAATCCTGCGACAAAAATTCTCCGCCTGATGCTCAACAGCGATATAATAGATTTTGTGGTCGGAACCAGAGTTAATGAATTTCATCAGGATCCGAACATGCCGGTTGAACTTGAAATAAGGCGCAATGTAATAAAAAAAATTGCCGCTTTACTTGAAGATCAGCAGCTGAAAGAGACAAGCATTCAATATATTTGAACGGAGTCATTAAAATGGAGAAAAAATTCAAAATAACCATCTGTTCAGGCACGACCTGCTATGTGCTTGGCGGTGCGCATCTAATGATGCTCGAAGATGTTTTGCCTGATGATCTTAAGGAAAAGGTTGAAATAATTGGCTCTACTTGCTTACAGGCCTGCCATGGAGAAAACGCCCGCGCGCCATTCGTCAGAATTAACGATTATCTGATGGAAAATGCCTCGATACCCAAAATAGTTGAATATCTGCGCACCCACTAATTATCTGCTGGCAAAGGAAACTTTCAAATGAACTACATCAACAATGCAGCAATTATTAAACGGCAACTTATAGTCAGGCTTGCTAAAATGATGCTGGCCGGCAATCTGAACAGCAGGATCGATTTTATTCCTTTGCAACAGGCGCCGAAAGACTATGAGGCGATGAGATGCTGTGTTCATCACGATCGCGCCGTATTGCATCATCGACTGATGGCTCTGCTTGGTTTTGCAATTGAGAATGAACAGCCAGAAGATGAAATAAGAACCCTGGCAAGTTATGTTGCTGAAGCAGAACAAAAAGGCGACAGTCGCCTGGATGAAAAGATTTTGACAGTCATTGACGAAGCCTGCAGTTCCTGCGTTCGAGCCAACTACAGAGTTACCAATGCCTGTCGTGGCTGTGTGGCAAGACAATGCCTGATGAACTGCCCTAAAAAAGCCATTAAAATTGAAAATGGCCATGCCGTAATCAATGAAATGCTCTGCATCAGTTGTGGGATTTGTGCAAAGGCCTGCCCATATCATTCTATCATTTATCAGCCTATTCCATGCGAAGAGGCTTGCCCGGTCAATGCAATAAGTCAGAATGAGCGCGGCATAGAAAGAATAGATGAAAACAAATGCATTTATTGCGGCAAGTGTGTTCAGGCATGCCCATTTGGAGCAATTATGGAACGCTCGGAAATCTTTGATGTAATCAGGTCGATGCTGGACAAGAATGAAAAGACTATTGCGCTGATTGCACCTTCGATCATAGGGCAATTTAATACCGACATGGGCCAGGTCGTTACTGCTCTCAAAAAACTTGGGTTTGATCACGTTGTAGAAGTTGCTTATGGCGCTGATATAACTGCAGAGAAAGAAGTTGGCGAATTTGTCGAAAGGATCGGTCATGGCAGTATTTGTATGACTTCTTCCTGCTGTCCTGCCTATGTTCAAGCGGTAGACAAACATATGCCCGAAATAAAAAATCTGGTGTCCAGTACATTGAGTCCGATGCAATACGCCGGAGAATGGGCTGGTCAGCAATGGCCTGGTGCCAGACGTATCTTTATCGGTCCTTGTGTTGCAAAACGAGCTGAAGCTCGAGCCTGCAATTTTGTCGAGAATGTTCTTACTTTCGAAGAACTTGGTTCAATCTTTATTGCCGCCAATATAGATGTTGCCGAATGTGAAGACGTTGCTTCTGACCGCATTGCCAGCTCAACCGGTCGAAGCTTTGCTATTTCCGGGGGCGTATGCAGCGCTGTAGTAAATGGCACCGCCAAAAATGGAATTAAAGCTGAAGAAAAAATATTTAACGGCCTTGATCAAAAGGCCTTTGCATCACTGCGCGCAATTGAAAAAATCGTGAAAAACGTTACATTCATAGAAGTCATGACCTGTGAAGGCGGCTGCATGCATGGTCCCGGCGTAATCAGCAACCCGGTCGTTGCCCGCCGCTTCCTTGAAAAAATACTGAAGGATCAAGCAAATGACAGTTAAAAAACCGTCCAAGAGTCCTGTAGTATTCACCAATAAAGCGCAATGCCGCGACTGTTATCGTTGTCTACGCCAATGCCCGGTCAAAGCAATTCGCATGGATAATGGGCAGGCCAGTGTCGATCCGGATCGTTGCATTGCCTGCGGTACCTGCATCAGAGAATGCCCGCAAGGCGCCAAACAATACCGCAACGACCTGGAACAGGCAATTAGGCTAATAGAGTCGGGAAATCGGGTCGCAGTAAGTATTGCTCCCTCATTCGCTTCGTTTTATAGTGACTGGCAACGTCGTCGGCTGCCATCCGCATTGCGCAAGCTTGGTTTTGCCCATGTCGCCGAAACAGCTATTGGCGCCTACCATGTCGCCGAAGAAAGCCTGCGTTGCCAACATAAGGATGCTGCTTCGATCTGCACCGCCTGTCCGGCGGTAGTCAGCTTTGTCGAAAAATATGTGCCTGCACTGGTTGAGAACCTTATCGCAGTTGCCTCGCCTATGCTGGCTCACGCAGCTATTATCAGGCAAAAGCTGGGAGTCGACTGCAAGGTTGTGTTTATCGGGCCATGTATCGCCAAAAAGAGCGAAGCCGACAACAGCAGCGGCATGCAGAAAATTGATTGCGTACTGACTTTTAACGAACTCGATGAATGGTTTGAGCGCGAAAATATTCAGCTCGATCGCCTTGAAGACAGTCGCTTTGACGATGAACCTGGTGGTGAAGCAAGGTTTTTTCCTCTGCCCGGTGGATTGACCCGCACTGCAAAAATTGGCTCTGACAGCCTTGCTGCCAGCATAATTGCCGTCAGCGGCTTCTCGGAAATACACAAATTGTTCGAGAATCTCAAAAAAAATGGCGAAAATCTCTTTGTCGAGCCGCTGTTTTGTGCACAGGGTTGTGTTAACGGCCCGGGCGCTCCAAAGGAGCGCAACCTGTTCGACAGTCGGCATCAGGTCATTAACTATGCCGATAAAAACCCGGGCAGCCAGATTACGTCAGCAGAACCCGCCGATTTGATTGCTGCCAGCTATAAGGCAGACCCGCCTGAAGGTTCACAAATAGATTTCAGCGCAGAAGATATTCAAAAAGTTCTTAGCGCAACCGGCAAAAATTCGCCAACTGACGAGCTCAACTGCGGGGCCTGCGGCTATGATACCTGCCGGGATAAAGCTATTGCGGTGTTACGTGGATTTGCAGAAACAGAAATGTGTATTCCATACATGCGCCGCCTCGCTGAACAACGAACAGACCGCATTATCGAGACCAGTCCGAATGGTATTGTCATGCTTGATGACCGGCTAAACATTATCAGTATGAACCCGGCTTTCAAAAAAATGTTTTTATGTTCCGAAGCTATTCTTGGTCGGCACATTTCTTATCTGATTGATCCTGAGCCATTTGAGACAGTCGTCACCGGCAAAAAAAAGCTGGTTGAAGAAATAGTTAAGCATTCGCGATATAACCTGATTGCTCATCAGATTATCTATCAGCTCGAAGCAGAAAAACAGCTGGTTGGCATTTTTGTAAATATTACCAGCAGTCGTCAAAGCATGGAAGAACTGGAGCGTCTCAAATACAGCACAGTTCAACAGGCTCGTGAAATGCTTGAACATCAGGTCAAAATGGCACAGGAACTGGCCAAATATCTTGGTGAAAGCACGGCGCGAGGCGAAAGTATCATCGAAAATCTGCTTAAATTGGCAGAAGATGAAGAAGATACCGAGAATAGAAGGAAGGGGCCGGGATGGGATATCTTCACGTCGAAGTAACAAGCGCCTGGAACGCCAAAAAGCCGGCTGGAGTATGCGGCGACGCATTTCTTTCATTTCGCACTCCAGAGGCCACCGTTGTCATTCTCGCCGATGGTATCGGGTCTGGTGTAAAGGCGAACATTTATGCCAATATGACGATTTCTCGTCTAGAAACGCTGCTTAGCGAAGGTTTTTCGTTGCGTCGAGCATTTAGTTCTCTGGTTAACACCATGCATGAATCACGAGGCACCGATATGCCCTACGCGGTTTTTACGGTAGCCCGAATTCTTAACAATGGAGAAACAACTGTCCTTGCCTACGAAATGCCTGAATCTATCTTCGTTGGTCGGCATTCGGCGAGTGTTTTAAAACGTCGCAATTTTCCTCTTGGCAATGATGTGATAAGTGAAACAAACCTTTTTCTTGAGCCTGACGAAGGGCTTCTACTCTACTCTGACGGCATCACTCTGGCTGGCATCGGCGGTTCTACCCGCAATGGTTGGAGCAGTGACGAAGTTTGTCGCTTTGTTAACGACCAGCTTGTTTCCGGAGAGTTTAAAAGCCAACTTGCACAGCGCGTTCATAAGCATGCACGCAAATTATGGGGAAAAAAATGCGGTGACGACTGCACAGTTGTCGGAGCTCTCTGCCGCCTCGGCAAAGTTGCAACGGTTTTTACCGGTCCTCCGGCCGACAAGACACGCGATAACAAGGTTGTCGAAGAATTTTTAAACATGCCAGGACTCAAAATCGTTTGTGGTGCTACAACGGCTCAAGTAGTTGCGCGCCAGCTCAAACGTCAGCTGCAAATCAACAAAGCTGACGCCAGCCTGATTGCGCCTCCAGGTTACAGTATCGAAGGTGTTGATCTGGTCACTGAAGGCGCGGTCACGCTTAATCAGCTTTTCAATATTTTTGACGCTGACCCGGTCTATTTCGAGCATTATTCTTCGGTAACCCGGCTTTATGATGCTCTGATTGATGCTGACCGCATCAATTTCATGGTTGGCGGCAGCGAAAATATTGGTCACGCTGACATAGCGTTTAGACAACAGGGCATAATGTCGCGTCACAAAGTAATTGAGCTGCTCGCTCAAAAGCTGCGTGCTGATGGGCGTCTGGTCGATATCAGGCAGGTTTAAATAATAATCTAAATCCGATTGGTTCTTCTGACGTTTTCATTTTCAGAACAACATCAGGAGGTCGATCATGATAAAGCTCGCTAAAGGTCTCAAAGTAATTGTAGCCGCCAGTGTTATCTTCTTCTCGACTGCTGCGCTGTTTGCAGAACCTAGCCAGACCAGCGAAAGCGATACCATCGGCCTGCTTACTCAGGAGTTTGCATTCACCGGTGAAGTGGCAAACCATGACCCCTTCAAGCCGGTTATCGTTAAAAAGGTTATTGATCTCATAAAAATCGAAAGACCGCCAAAAAATGAGTCTTCTAACGAAACGAAAATTAAGGAAATCATACCTCCACTCAAGTTAGAAGTAACCGGAATCTGTGGAAACGACGGACTCAGACAAGCCATTGTCCAGTTTGAAAACGATGAACATATTGTCGAAACCGGCCAGGTTATCGACG